>WOR8_10000222_pt1 | contig 97047 bp, 63 predicted proteins | sample DeeMarSeWOR38_10_FD_19890 | JGI IMG/M metagenome (IMG submission 19890)
CATCGAAGCATATCGGCTTTGAGCTCCTCATCGTAGTCAAGTACGTACACATATCCTTGATATACGGAGGGCCCTGCATGTCCTTCACCCAGTTTTACCGTCCATCTGATTTTCGGATCTTCCGGTCCGAATTTTTCAATCAGCCTCATTCCTGATTTTTTAATATTATCAAAATCAGTTCCTCTGAACCGGGGCCATGTTTCTAACAAATCAGTTTCCGATTTTGCTAACTCCTCAAAAAATGCACCTACATTAACAATCTCATCAAGCCCGCTTTTATCTTTGTCCCTGTTATCCATGCCAGGATTACTTTCTTCTAATACTATCTTTGGCCCTGAAAGGTTCCACCATAACAGGGCAGCTACAAATACAGCACCTGTAAAAAATAACAATATATTCCTCGGAAAGATCATCCCAGTTAGGCTTTGATATCAAAAACCATCAATACATCACCATGGCGTATCAGTAATTTACCATCCGCTATATAAGGGTGAGCCCAGTGTGGACCAGTTCCTGATTCAATCTTAAATGAACTGATGATGTCAAATTTATCAGGTGTGGGATTTACCAGTGCAACGTTACCGGATCGCTCTTCATAGCAATAAAGCAACCCGTCTGCAAAAACGATTGAACCTTTGGTAATCCATTCCTCTTCATACATGACCTCGCCAGTGTACCATTCCAGACAGATCCATTTCCCCTTGGAATTATTTTCCCAGTTGGATCCGAAAACATAGTCACCTGCATACACATAGTGTCCGTGATGGGTGTCCATCAAACTATTTCTCCATCTTTCTTCAACTGACTTACCATCAGCAGCCACCTTTAACATGATGGCATATTGATCGTAACCTTTTGAAACAAAAATCTCGTCACCCTTGATGAGGGGGGAATTTGTATTGTTTGTTGCACCTCTCTGGGATTCTGAAGCATCCGGCAGGTAAGTATAACGCCATGCTATTTCTCCATTTTCAGGAAGAATACCGATCACATGATTGGCTGTTACTGCTATGACCTGGCGTACATTACCCTGACGATACAGTACAGGGGATACAAAAGCTCTAGACCCTCCTATACTTTTGGCAGTCCACTCCTCTTTTCCGGTGTATTTGTTCAAGGCTACAACGGAGGCCATTTCTCCACCGGTTGTGTATAATACCTTGTCATCTACAACGAGAGGAGATTCTGCTATGCCCCACCTGTGAAGTTCGCCTTTGTATTTTTCATGTACATTCACCGACCAGATCATTTCACCGTTTCGAGCATTGATACAAACTAATTCACCCATACCACTGACTACGTATAATCTGTCTTCATCCAGGGTAGGTGTTGATCGTGACTCCGGATATGTATTCTCCCAGGCTTTTCCATATTCAGTTTGAAAAAGGGTATTTCCTTCCAGGTCAACTGCGCTTAGATAATCGTTTTCTCCTTTTTTTCCTGATATATAAATAATCTGATCATTTAGGATAGGAGAAGAATACCCTGCTCCAACATCCTCTATCTTTAAGATCATTTCCGGGCCTTTGTCCGGCCATTTTTTTAGTAGACCTTCTGCAGGATATATTCCATTTCGTTGAGGACCCCGGAACTGGGCCTCCTGGGCCATACCGGAAAAGGTAAAAGTTAAAACAAAAATAAAAATGATATTTCCTTTCATCTGTTAAATATGACATTTAATTTGTGACAAAAAAACCAGGAAAATTTAGTCTTTTATCCCCTATGATTCACGATAATGACACCTGATTATACCAACCTGTTATCCTGCCTGTCTGGATGATAATGTAGCACGATGGGCAGTAAAAACAAATTAAAGATTAATATCATAGAAAATCGATGATATATATCATATATTAATTTGATAAAATGTCATCATTCTCGTATATCATAGGCAATTAAAACGTTCCCGTGCCTTACAAACAATTTTCCATCATTAATTACAGGATGTGCCCAATGCTGTCCACTACCAAGTGAAACTCTGGTTTTACCAACAATCTTAAACGCCGAAGTTTCTGGTTTTACAAGTGCCAATTCACCACGCTGGCTATACCAATACAACAAACCATCTGCAGCAATTACAACCCCATTTCCAATTTCTTTTGAAGAATATACCACTCTTCCAGTATCCCAGTCGATGCATTGCCATTCCCTGTTTTTATCTCCAGAACCATAAATAAAACCGTTCATGAACACAGCCCCGCCAATTCGGCTATCCATTGTTTCGCTGAACCATTTTTCTGCAATGGTGCTTCCATTGGTGCTAAGCTCCAGCATCACTCCCCCTTTTCCATATCCACTGAAGCAGAATAATTGATTATTATGAAATAACGGTGTATTGGGGTGCACAGCATATCTGTTTGTATGCCGGTAGTTCCATAATAATTTTCCATCATCGGAGTCTATCCCTACAATATTGTCTGCCATATGTGTCACCAGAAGATTTCTACCAGCCATTTCTACAAGTAAAGGAGAGCAATATGCTGATTTATCACCTATCCCTTTTACGGACCAGATTAACTCACCGTTAACACGATTTACGGCAATCATATTATGTTGTTTTCCACCCGGAGTACAGATAAGTTTGTTGCCATCGATGAGAAGTGTTTCAGTGATGCCCCATTGAATATTTCTACCCTCAAATTCCTTCAGTATATTCTTATTCCAGATTATTCTTCCTGATATCGCACTTAAACAGGTTAAATATCCCTGACCACTGAGTATATAAAGAAAATCCCCAATGATAACTGGTGTCGACCTGCTTCCGGGGTAACTGGCAGAAAATTCTTTTCCATATGGGGCTTTCCAAATCATTTTCCCATCATTGCTGAGTGAGTAAATAAAGCCGGTAGTTCCTTCCATTCCGGAAATATAAATTCTATAATTGGCGAATACCGGCGAGGAATACCCTTCTCCCAGATTATCATAATGCCAGAGGATTTCCGGTCCTCCCTCCGGCCAACGTTTTAAAAGATCAGTTTCAGGATAATATCCATTCTGATGTGGGCCACGCCACCTTGTCGGCTTTTGTGAGAAACTGAATAATGGGATTAGAACAAAAACGAATAGAATTAAAAAAGCAACTTTTTTCATGATATGTCTATTATAATGACATTTAAAAAATGAATTAAAAGTCTATATAAATTTACACAAAAATTGAATAAACCATATTATAGAATTTAATTCAGGCTGTTTTTTGAAAATTCGACAATCGATTTTAAAGAATATGCAGTATTAACAATCTAATATTTACATTGTCATCATATTATAACGAAAATGTATCAGTATCGATGCCATTCAGAAATGATAAAATAGTGGTTATTATTTACATTATGACTATGAAACTTACCTAAAACCACTGAAAATCGAAAAATTTTGACATTTAAATTAATACCAAAACAAATAAATAATTTTCTGGTTATTCCTATTAAGTCATTATTTTAATTATAAATAAATTTTTACGGGAAAAGTAAAATTCAAATTTCCTTCAGAATTTAATCATATTGTAAACAAATTTCAGGTTTTTATTTGTAATAAAATTTTGATATTGACAGACTATGAAACAGATTGTAACAACGTTTTTATTATCCATTACATTTGTATTATCGGCTTATTCAAACAATAGCATAACAGGTGCTGTTCAAGGGAAAGTAATAGATGATGAAACCGGTGAACCACTAGAATTTGTTTCAGTGGCTGTATATACAACGCATGATCAATCACTGGTAACAGGAACGATATCAGAGACAAATGGAGAATTTAATATTAAAGGGTTACCTCAAGGAAAATATTATTTAGAGGTGTCTTTTATCGGATATGATAAAAAGGTAGTAAATAACATAAGTATCGAATCAGGAAGGACACTAGTTGATTTACAGGATATTATTTTGCCCAGGTCGATTGCACAGCTTGACGAAGTAGAGGTGGTTGCAGATGAAATGGGTGTTGAATATAAAATCGACAGGAAGGTAATAAATGTCAGTCAGCAACTTACTGCGGCTTCTGGTACAGCAGTGGATATTCTTGAAAATGTACCTTCCATTACAGTGGATGTAGATGGGAATGTCGCACTACGGGGAAGTACTGGTTTTATGGTATTAATTGACGGCCGTCCTACTGTCCTTGAACCCTCCGAAGCACTTCAGCAAATACCGGCCAATACAATTGAAAACATTGAGATAATTACCAATCCATCGGCGAAGTATAATCCCGATGGTACGGCAGGAATCATCAACATTGTTACAAAAAAGAATAAATTAAAGGGACTTTCCGGTACAGCCAACCTCAATGGCGGCACTTATGGCCGATATGGTGGAGGATTATTATTGAATTATACAAAAAAGAAATGGAATGTGTTTTTTGGTGCCGATTTAAATAATGGAAGGAGGCCTGGCAGATCTTTTACCGAGCGAACCACTACAAAAGACGATACTACCTTTTTCACACGTTCGGAAGGAGACCGCTTCCGGGAACGTCATTTCTGGGTACTTCGTGGAGGAGCGGGCTATAACATTACAGATCGTGACATTTTTAATGTAGAATTTAACTATGGTTATTTTCGTTCCGAAAGTTCATCGGACCAGGATTATCTGGAATGGATCGAACCAGGTGAAATGATGAATCCTTATATAAGTCAGGAATACGGGGTAAGAGCTGGAAATTTTTATTCGTTCAGTACCAATTACCGGCACGATTTTCTGAAAAAAGGACATTTTCTGGCTGCCGATGTATCCTATCGAAACCGGGAGGGAGAAGACACATCTACCAATCAATTGCTTGATCCGGATGAAAGGATAACGAGCGGGCAGATCAATACTGAGGATGGTCCGGGAACAGTACTTCAATTAAACCTGGATTATACATTACCCATCGGAGAAAACAACAAATTCGAGGCTGGTTATCAGAGTCGTTTGGGGAACAGTGGAGATGCCACTTCCTTATCCATTTTCAATCCAGCAGACAAAGATTATGAGTTGCAGCCGGAATTCACCAATGAGACAGATTACCGCAGGGATATACACGCACTTTATGGAATCTACGCATCAGAATCAGAAAAATTTGGATACCAGGTTGGTCTTCGGGGTGAATATACTTACCGTGTCATATCTTCCATTGTAAATAACCAGGAATTCGTTATCGACCGACTGGATTATTTCCCAACGGTACATACTTCCTATAAACTCCCGGCTGAACAGCAATTGATGGCCAGTTATTCCCGTCGGATAGAGCGGCCCAGGTCCTGGTATCTTGAGCCTTTCATTACCTGGGAGGATGCCTTTAATGTCAGGCAGGGTAATCCGGATTTGAAACCGGAGTATATCGATGCCATGGAAATTGGCTATATGAAAGGATTGGGAGAACACTCCCTTACCTTTGAAGGTTACTATCGCATCACCAGTAATAAGGTGGAACGTATCCGAAGTGTATACGAAGAAAATGTGATGTTGGAGCGACCGGAAAATGTAGGGAAAGATTATGCACTGGGGGGCGAAATGGTATTGAATTTAAATCTTTTCAAATTTTGGAAAGCTGATCTGTCCGGAAATTTTTACCAGTACAAACTGGAAGGTGCCGTTGAGCAGCAGTCGTTCAACCGGGAAAGTTTTAACTGGAATACCCGGCTGAGTAATACCTTCAGGTTTGGAAAAGGAACCCGGATCCAGGTAAACTCCAGGTATAATAGTCCTACCGTTACGGCACAAGGAGAAAGAGGTGATTACTGGACAGCCGACGTGGCGGTTAGTCAGGAGTTTCTGAATAAAAATATGACGGCTATCGTGCAGGTGCGGGATGTTTTCGGAAAGGTGGTCCGGGACAGCTACGATTCTGGTCCTGATTTCTATTCATATCGTGAATATTACAACCTGGCGCCTCAGGTGGCAGTAACCCTTAATTACCGGTTTAATAATTACAAGAAAAGGAGAGGAAATGGAGATGATGAAGAAGATGAATTTTAAAAGAGAAAAGACTAAACGGATTGGCTCAGTTAAAAGTATACCCCCTTATTGGTCAAGCATATATTCCTTAAACTCTTATTTGTAGGGATTCCCACGGGACGCCCCGGGCTAAAAAATGAAATAATTATCGATAATCAATTATCAAATCATTCACATTTTTTAATAAAAATTGTGAATGATTTGGGGAACATATATCCTGATAGCTGAGTCAGTAACGATATAATTTCTTAAAATGCCTATTCAGATATTTCAAAGGTTAAAAGATCAAGTTTGAATTTTTTATTAGTTAAATTTAATTCACCTTCAAAATCGGCAATAGTAGCACTTTCTGAAAATGTAAGTAAACCAGACAGGACATCAGATCCGCTGATTATACCAAATTCCAGCGAGCCGTAAGGAAACACAAAGATTGAATCGACTACTTCATCTCCTTCATAAATATGTTCGAAGTGAGAAGCATCTTCAAATGCATCCTTTATATTCCAGCCATATCCCAACGAATTCAAAGAAAAGACGCAATTACTGTTATTAAAAAAAGTCGTTTCGATTAATGTACACCAATAAGACTCATGCGAAAGCATATTAACTGCAAAGGCACCCATTCCCACTGTATCGAAAGGACTGGAAAAATGTGTAGCATTCCATCTGAATTGTGCAACATCCTTATGTTGAAAACCATCATCAATGACTGTTTTTGTAGGATCATTGGGTGAGGCTGCAGCTGTGATAACACCGTCAACAATAAAATCATCCAGCAAAATGCCTGATAGATTAATCCTGTTATCAAATTCCTTTGTACCTCTGGCATAAGATACCCAGGAGGGAAGGACCAAACCTCCATATTCACGGTTATGATTCCGAATAGTATAATGGATGCCATCAAAGGTTTTAAAAAAGAGTTTCAGGCAATCTTCAGTACAATCCAGCAAGGCCTCATAGTTTACTTCCTGTTGTTCCGGGTCAGTGTTCTCTTCACAGGAAGCTAATAATCCAAAAAGACCACATAACAGTATCAGGATTAAAAATTGAATTAAATTTTTACGCATGGCTAAATTTTTTTAGTAAAAAATATTCAATATTCCCTGGCTGATAAGTTTCGTGCTCTAATTCAATATACAATATATTATTCTGAATATCAATTTTTTTGCTCATCAAAGGATTCCCTAAGATTTTTTCTTCGGATCCCGTATGTAATTCCGTGAATTTTGTGCCTGGTATACATCCGGGAAGCAATACAGCAGCATTTGTATCTGGAGTAGAAGCAAAATCAATTCTCATAGCTTATGGAGTGAACCTGGATGAGTGGTCGAATATACCCAGAGGATCTGATTCAGGGACAGCATCGATCATGCCCGATTCATTATTTCAGGTTAATAACTTCTCCGTCGGTTTAATTTGAGTTTGCATCAATAACTCGAACTACCAATATAATCGTAGTACGAGTTTAATCATCTTATAAAATACTGCTAACAATAAATCTAGTAATCATAGTATGTATCTGATAACCAGACTAATTCATTTTTGTTCAGGAAAACCGGTATTGGCAGGAATTAGGTAGAGAAATGATTAGTTACTCCACCCCATTCGTTTTCTTTCCCGGATTACATGTTTCACGACCTCTCTGAAAGTGGCAACCCAGTAAGTATCCCTCTGATCATTGAGGTATTTTAATAATTCATCGTGTGCCTCTCTGGATACATTAAGGTACTGACCGCCTACTCCGTGCATGGTAAATACTGCAAGACCTCCGGCCTCTTCTGCCTTTCTTGCATAATCGATCATTTCGTTTCCAGACATACCTTCATATCCTCCGCTTGAAACATGAAAGAGCTCAATCGTTTTGAAATTCTCTACCACGCCCCCTCCGCTGCCTCTGGCTGCAATGAATAATCCTGAGGCCTTCAAGGTATCAATGATTGACACACCACCGAAATCAGTTTGCCCACATGTGTAAGCATATGTCCTGTCAATTTTACCATCAATGGCATGAAGAAGTATATTCATGACTTCCAGTTCACGCAGGATACGGTCGACGGAATAGTTTTCCGCAGCATATTCTTCGGTAATAAAATCCAATTCCTCCGAGCAGGGATGAAAGGCTGTATGATTGCCTAATTCATGGCCCTGCATACTTGCCAGTCTCCATTCTTCCAGTCTTTCAATACGAATATTGTCACCTTGCAGATAAAAAGTACCTTTCAGTCCATATTTATTTAAATCTGGAATGGCAATATCCAAATGGGTATCCATAGCATCATCATAGGTTAAACACAGGGCAGCCTTTGCTCCTCCAGGCCAGTTTATTTGACCATGTTGTGCCCACGCTTTTACAGAAAAGATCATACAACCCAGCAGTAAAAAGGAAACGCTTCTAATCATGGTTATAAAATATATTTTTTAAAATTTCGGAATTATTCAATATTACGAAAGAAAATATATAATCAGTAAGTTTCTGGAAAGAAAAGGATAATTATTATTATATTGGATTTTCATTTTAAGCACTTCCTTGACAGATTTTTTATTGCAACTTTTATTAAGAAAATCCCCGGATTCAGAAATAACGATCTCCGGTTGCAATTTTTATTTGAATTAGCAAACAAAAAACATTACAAAGGATGAAAACTTTTAAAAATTCTATCTGTCTCTGTTGTTTCCTGCTCCTAATTCAATGCTCGACCCTTGAGTCTGACCAGGATGCAAATGGACTAATGATTAATGATCAGGAATATTTTGAGATGCCTGGTTTAAATGTAATGGTTTATCATGACTATTATGCGGCCGGACATCAGAGTGGCATTACCATCATACAGAATGGCGAACGTGTTGCAGCAAATGGAGACATTCGTTTATTAAACCAGCGAAGGCCATTTCCGGTGCATGGAAAAAGAGAAATAAACCTGGAACAGAATACGATCAGTCTCCATGTTGGTTACCCTGATTCTCTGAGGGAACAGCATCAGGATCCGAGAAGTACCTTCCCCGATATAAAACTGCTATGCACAGTCAGAATTAAAGCGGAAGGGCAGGCAATACGGATTATTGTGGACCTGGATGAACCTATATCCGGGGATTGGGCTGAAAGGGTTGTATTCAGACTTGAATTATTTCCTGGGCAGTATTTTGATAAAACATATTATATGGATGGCGTACCCGGGATATTTCCGCGGCAGGCTAATGGTCCGGTTTCTATGATTGATAATGAAAATATTGATATGAAACCTCTAGCTGTGGGGAAAAAGCTTGTAATATTGCCTGAATCAGAACATGAAATGATCACTTTTGAGTCTTTAGGTGAAAATCTCGAACTTGTTGATGCACGCGGGCGAGCCAATGCAGGTTGGTTTACTATCAGGTCAATGCTTAAACCGGATTTAGAAAAGAATGTTGTGGAATGGTTAATTACCCCATCAGTAAAACCCAACTATGTTTATAATCCGGTTATTCAGGTATCGCAGGTCGGTTATCGACCAAACCAGGAGAAAGTGGCGGTAATCGAACTGGATAAGCGTGAAATTGATCTTGAGAGGATGACATTGATGAGAATCGACGAACAGGGTGGTCTTGAAGAAGTGAAGAATGGTGTACCAAAAATGTGGGGTAAATTTTTAAGATACAACTATGCCCGGTTCGATTTTTCTGAGATTCAAAAACCTGGCATGTACAAACTGAAATATGTAGGATCAGTATCTGATCCATTCATGATCCATGAAAACGTATACAAGCGGCATGTCTGGCAACCGACATTGGAATATTATCTGCCTGTGCAAATGTGTCATATGAGAATAAACGAACTGGTAAAAGTGTGGCATGGATTGTGTCATATGGACGATGCTCTGATGGCCCCAACCTCGCATGTTCATTTTGACGGCTATCGACAGGGACAGTCAACACTTTCAAAATATCAACCATTTGATCCGGTACCTGGCTTGAATGTTGGTGGATGGCATGATGCAGGCGATTATGATCTTAGAGTAGAGTCACAGGCCAATACCGTCCGGATGCTTGCCTATTGCTGGGAAATTTTCGATACTGATTATGACCAGACCACTGTAAATCAGAAAAATAATATTGTGGAGATCCATCGTCCCGATGGCCAGCCGGATATTCAACAGCAGATAGAACATGGAGTGCTCACGATCATTGGTGGTTATAAGGCTCTTGGAAGATTATACAGGGGCATCATTTGTCCCACTGGACGTCAATATTCATTACTTGGTGATGGCTCAGTCATGACAGATAATCTGATTTATAATCCCTCCATGGATTCAACAGAGAGAAGCAGCACCCGGTCCGGGATAAGAGATGACCGATGGGTGTTTACAGAAGAAAATCCGAGAAGAGAATTATTTGTTTCAGCCTGCCTTGCCACCGCCTATCGAAGCCTGCAGGGATATAATGATAAGCTGGCAAATGACTGTATGGAGGCGGCAAGGAATTTGTGGGATCAACATGCTAATTCCAATCATGCCGGATTGATTGATGCAGCTGCAGAATTGTATTTATCAACCGGAGAAAGGAAGTATTATGAGTTTATCATTTCAAACAAGGAATTAGTTATACAAAACATCAGATTTACAGGTCCGGCAATGGGAAGGATTGCTGACAAAATACAGGATACTCAATTTAATGAAGATCTACGTGCAGCACTGGAGGATTATGCTACAGAGGTGAATAAGATGGTAAACGAAACGCCATATGGTGTAAGCTATAGACCTGCTGTATGGGGAGCCGGCTGGACGATACAACGTTTTGGAGTAAATCAGTACTTTTTACATCACGGATTTCCAGATATTTTTTCTGCAGATCCAATATTTAATTCAATGAATTTCGTACTGGGTGTTCATCCTGGAAATAATACGGCATCATTCGTATCCGGAGTGGGGGCCAGATCATTACTTGTTGCTTATGGTGTGAACCGTGATGAGTGGTCATATATCCCAGGTGGATCCGCTTCAGGAACAGCTTTGATCAGGCCTGATTTACCTGAATTAAAGGAATGGCCATATCTATGGCAACAGACAGAATATGTAATGGGTGGTGGTGCAACTAATTTTATGTTCCTGGTACTGGCAACAGATGCACTGCTTGAGAATATGGATTAATTATCTATCCTTCATAACTCTCAGGATTGCATTTCGCTTTGTCGTTTTCAATTGGATGAAATATAAGCCTGATGGCAATGATTCAAGATTGAGTAAAATAGTTTGCTGCCGTTTATAATGTCTCTTCATCACCACATTTCCTGCCAGGTTTAAAACCTGTACATCAAGATCAGGGTAAATGTGACCCAGTGTCATATACAGATGATTGTTGGTGGGATTCGGATATACTTTAAGTTCAGCGCCAAAGGTATTTTCCGATAATCCTACAATTGTAACTACACGGCAAAATGAAGTATCAATACAACCTTCCTGAGTGATTTCCACAGCGTATGTTCCCTCTGTGTCCACTGTAAAATTTTTATTAGTTTCTCCCTGAATGATCTGATCTGCATTGCAATCGATCCACTGGTAAGAAGCGTTTGTTGCCGAAGCGGTTAGGGTAGTCCCTGCAAGGGTAACAACTGTATCAACCTCAACAACTGTTAAATCAGTTACGATCACACTATCGCAGCCTGTTGAAGCACGCAGTGTATCGTAATAGGTTCCAGCTATTGATTGATAATCACCACCCAGAAAAAGACTATCTCCGAAACAGACAGATTCGGCCATGGGATTCTCAACCGTAGCACAATAGGAAAAAACATAAGCCGATCCGGCCTGGATCAGTGGATTTCCTCCTGAGGCATCTTCCATTTCATAATAAGAACCCCCGATCAGATAATTACCTGAAATAGCCACTGCAATCCCAAACTGATCGGTATAATCCCAATCAGATGTAAATATATTGGTCATTTCTTCCCAATTGCCCGAACTATTTCTTTTAAAAACGTAGGTTGAACCGATGGTAAAATGCGTATCATCTTCATCATCTATATCGTTCATAGGTGCACCAACTGCGGCCATATCCCCAGAGATACTGACTGAATAACCATATTCGTCATAGCTGGCTCTATCGGTTGGCACAATCTTTTTGGCCAGATTCCAGTTATTGGATCCATCTCTTTCATAGATATAAGCTGCCCCAGCTCTGAATAAACTATCACCTTCCTGGGCATCCTCGTCTTCCCAGGGTGAGCCGACAATGGCATAATCTCCAGAAATACTTACAGAATTGCCATAAAGATCATCGTCATCCCAGCTAGGAACCACCAGCTTCTGGGCCCTGTTCCAGATTCCAGTTGCATCCAGCTTAAAGATATAGGCGGCACCCGCATTTTCATACGGGGCTCCTACTATAGCAAGACTATCATGGATGCTTACAGAGTGCCCAAAAATGCCCGAAATAGTTGGGAAATCACCCTCAATCCTTTGGACTTCATTCCAATGTCCCTGATCATCCCTTTTGAACAGGTAAGCTGCTCCAAATGCATTTGAATTAGTTGCACCTACAATCGCGTAATTGTCTGAGATGGCTACTGAAAAACCAAAACTATCGCTAAAAAATCTATCGGACGCTACGATTTTCTGCACTTCCATCCATACGCCGGATTCATTTTTTTCAAAAATATAGGCGGATCCGGCACCTTCCATGGTATTCTCTCCGTTTTGATCCTCATCTTCGACGTAAGCTCCAATAATTGCGTAACTACCGGATATTCCTACCGAACAACCAAACCAGTCAAATTCATTTTTATCCGAGGCTGTAATTTTCTGAACCAGGATCCAGTTTCCAGTGGGATTCTTCTCATAAATATAGGCAGCTCCTTCGTCCAGTAAAAAATTCTGATCCGCATTTTCATTATCCTTCAGGTAAGCTCCCACGATAGCATAGTGGCCAGAAATACTGACTGCCCTTCCAAACCAGGCGGTATATTCCCTGTCAGAAGCCACTATCTTTGAGACTTCTTTCCAGGTTTGTGCATGTACATTTAATGTAAGTGTCATCAGGGCACCTACCATCATTAAAAATAGACTTGTTGATTTCATGATTTTAAGTGCTTGGGTATGTAATTTAAGTTATAAAAAATTTTCGTATTTCCTTAGTAATCAGGATAAAACTTTTGTAGAAAATAATAATTACCGAAAAATAATTTAAGTCTATACTGAATTAAAATCCTGGAATAATTTTTATAAAAGATTCGATTGATCATTACAATAGTATTCGATTCCCCGATTAATCAAACACTCAAATTAAATGTCCATATTAAAATTGATTTTCATTAGCAATCTTTATGGTACTGGCTCTACTTCCAACACTAGTCCACAAAAATCCTCCAGTTTTTCAATGGTTATCCTGTCTTTTTGAAAATTGACATTGATCCTTTGATCACTGATTATTCTGCAGGACAGGATATCATAAGGTAACCGGATCTCAATATCCCCGACTGGCAAAAGGTTTCGGATAGGTCTTTGCGGAGCCGAGGTGGTATTCACAAGTGATAACTGATATCTGCCTCCATTGCCCCTGTCTTTGTTTAGATATACATGAACACTGGCAGGGGCATTGGTGCTCAGGCTGACCTGATTTTCCAACAATGTTGTTATTGCATTTACCAGCAACTGATGATAGTCAGGATGTCCCACGGTATGGTTCAGCTTCCCAGGCTGGTTAGCAAAATAAATGACTCTTCCCGCTCCCACGGTATGATCCAGGATGATAGGATAAGCAGACTCCCAGTTTGCAGGGAAAGCGTTTTCAGGAGGCTGATTGTTGATTTTAGGCAAATATCCAGTGACGATCGTGACATCTGGTTCGATTGAACACAAAACGGTTAAACCACCATTATGAAGTAAGCTTGTTTTTTCAAATCCATCCAGTATGCTGTTCCGCGTGATTACTTTCTGGTAGCAATCTATTTCCGTATTGGCAATTTCACCTGTGAAGTGACAACCGAAAAGGTCATTCAGTAAAAAATCTTTTCTTTTATGACCATGCCCATCATACAGTGAGGTTTCGGAAGTGGCTATCAGTTTACCCCCATTATTTACCCATTGTTTAATGATATTTGCATGGCTTTCATCCATGCTGACTACATTGGGCAGGATCAATACCTTACACTGATTAAGATTATCCAGGGAAAGCTGATAATCAGAAATATATCCATATTGAATATGAGCATCCTGCAAAACCCTGATCATCCCTTTAATGGGAAAAGAAAAGGCTTCATCACCCAGAATCTGTGCGGAAAATTTTGAATAGTAAATCGCCACATCCTTTACTGGTTCCAGCTGTTGGATCAATACTTCGTTCTGTTGAAGGTATTGATAAGCATCTTTTGGTAAATAGGCATTGCGCACATCAATTGTCGCGGCTGGATAAGCTCCGTTAAAATAGCAGTTCCAGAAGCCTCCCCCGTTTCCGGCGGCTTCCCAGAGCCATTGTCTCAGATCTATTGGAGGGTCATAAATATACCGGTGTTCGGTTCCATTGCCTCCAAACAGGATCACAGGAGATTTTTCCGGGTTAAGAGATTTTAAGAACTTTACGATGGTGGCACCGTAAGAAAGCTCTTTATAATTTACATTCGCCCTGTTATCGGCTATAAAACTTACCGTTACAAGAAAATCAAAAAATCTGGCCGCACTGTATAAATCAATTCCCGTATGTTTCTGTTGGTTTACATCAAACATATTAAACACTTCTGCTGTATAGGCTTTATCTTCCCCAAAATTCTTTACTGTCTGACGCATTAGGGTCAATTGTTCATCGGCATTGACAGCTTTCCAGCGGTAATATGTTTCCCAGTTCTCTTGAGGATTCCCTTCCATCGGGATTTTTTCCCCGCTGAAATCAGCATATTTCGACTGGCAGCGGTCACAATAACACGTTTGATGGAAATTAACAGCATTGTGCCAGATGCCGTCGACCTTATATTTTTCGAATAAAAGGGAAATGAATTCCACAGCATGTTCATTACGATAATAACTGTTATAACAGGGGGCATACATTTCAGGTGTCGTGTAATTTAATATTAATGGCTGCCCATTTTCATCTTTCCCAAACCAATCCGGGTGTAGATCGAATCGCTCCTTCTCAACGCCACGGAAGTCGATGCGGGCAATAACCTTGATTTGATTTTCGTGACAGGCAGTCACAACCTCTGCCAGTAGATCCCTGTCGTCCAGGTATTTGTTAACATTATTCAAGGGTAAGGTATTCTGAAAAAAATCAACAACACCTCCGCCATTAAATACAAGAACATTGGCATGGATGGCCTCCAAATAGGCTATTATACTATCGACATTGTAGTTGATGGCGTCTGTTTGTCTAAGTACGGTTTGTTGAATCCTGAGAGGTTGTTGATACCAGAATCCCTGGAGTGATTGATTTTCTACATCAACCTGATCTGTTTTATCGGGGATACACGCAATGGTCAGGATAAATAATAGGATTAGGTAATTTTTTTTCATGGTTGTTCGTTTTTCATAAATACCAAATAGTCAATTATTCCTTCGTATATTTTTTGTGCCATTTCCTGACGGAACTGGTCAGTAGCCAGCTTTTCCTCATCTTCCGCATGGGTCATAAAGGCTTGTTCTACGAGAATGGATGGCATCTGGCTTACGCGGATCACGGTATAATTAAATGAGCCGATCACTCCGAATTCATCAATATCGAGTTCAAGAAGACGATCATATATCTTTTCAGCGAGTTTTGCCCAGAACGGGTTGTGGTAATAGGTGCTTGTTCCACCCACCCTAAGGTAACCATCGTTTGTACCTGCAGCATTGGCATGAATACTGATCAACATATCTGCATCCGAATACCTGGCCTTATCTCTTTTTGTTAACAAGTACATGGTCGTATCCACTTCACGTACCTGTAATATGTCGGCACCATATGATCCCAGTAGCGCACCAAGTTTTCGTGCCAGGTCCAGATTGATATCTTTTTCGAGTAACCCGGATAAACCCAAGGCTCCATAGCTATCTCCTCCATGACCTGCTTCAATGGCAATTTTTAATCCGGTAAGGGGCTTATTATTTTCGATCAAAAATTCAGGAGGGTATTTTATTTGGAATACCAGATTATTACCTTCATTCCTTAGGTCATATCCCCAGATTTTTGATGAAGAAAGGTTTACACTTACTTCATACGTATCAGGAGTTGGCTGGCTCCATGTGACATTGTCGATATATTTACGCCCTTGTCGATGTGTAATCCAGGTGCTGCTTGTTTTTGCCCCATACAATCTGATCCTGATCCTTCGTTGATCGGGTTCCGGATAAATGGCATACGGGATAGGTTCAGAATAGGGTATCGTCAGAACATCAGCAGTATCAGATGGAGCACAGTACAATGAAGTGATATAATAGGGCTGCCTGGTATAAGGTGGGGGCATTACTTCTACATTTTCCATATTGAGGTATCCTTCTTCTACCGTATTAAGTTGGATCCTGAAGTAATCTCCAAGCACACCACTGGTTTTCAGGATTATTCCCGGTGGATATTCTGCCCTGATAGGACCTCCCAATCGAACCTGTCCCAGGTTATAGGTTAATCTGGTATGATCCTCAATAATTCTTACATAAGGGAAATTATCAAGATCATTTATTGTTATACTGTTTTTAATTTCAATTTCATGAGTATCCTTAGATTTTATTTTCTCTGCTGACTGAAGGGCTACTTTAATAGTATATTCCCTGGAAAAATCCATTGGTTTTAATGAAATTTTAGCTTCATAAAGACTGTAATCTTCGAAATCTTTTCGTGAACAAACAATTTCTCTTTTACCGGGAGTAATTTTCACAAATCCTTTTTGTCCCCTGGAACCGATGAAGCTGATATGAATCCTGTCATCTGGAGTCAATGTCAAATCTATATTGGGTTCCAGGGATTTTTCATCAATCCAGAGTGGGAAAGGATTACGGATATTATTGGTTTTTTTATAGGTAAATTCCTCTACATAAGTAGTACTTGATGAATCTTCATTGACGATCCCTACCTGCACACGGTTGGTACCTTCAGATAAGATTAATTTATTAAAAAAGATTCCGGTTTTATAAACTTTTACCGTATCGGATTTGATCCATGCTATGGCAGGATAGGCTGTTTTACAAAGAAGAAAAAATTCTGGATTTCCGGTAGTTCTTTCTGGCATACGACGTAATTCCAGCCATGGATTCTGTCGCTTTACTTCTTGAGCTGGTGTAACTACAAAGTTATAAGGTGTTTTCCAGAATAATGTTGGTAAATGTACCGTGGACTGTGCAGTATTCAATATGATGGTATCCGGTTTTTCTGGTAAGATCATTCCTGCTCTTCCTTTTGTATCCGTTCGTTTTACAATATCGAAGCGTTTGACTTCCAATTGTTGTCCTACTTTGGTTTCAGATAATAGTTCGGAAACATCAAAACTAAATACCTGTTCCGCATAAATGCCTTTCAATGATTCAGGGAGTGGTACCTTGCCCAGATGGTGGAAATATGGCCAATCTATTAAATCCGTATCAGATTCTGATATTTGCCGGAAAAGAACATTTCCGCGCGCACCGCTTGATTGAATTAGGTTAACCAGGCTTTGAATATCTTGTTTTTCATCCGTAGAGTTTATTCCGGCGAATATTTTTGCCGGATGATCAGTTTTATTCACAAGATTTTCCCATATTTTTAGGATATCCTCCGGGTTTTCTCTTTTTACATTATTAACTATTGGTATGAAAAAATCTATTATGCCTGCATCAAGCCACCGAAATATTTCAGGATATAATTCTAAATCATGGGCATTTAAAATAGAAGAGTTTACCAGGAAAGGTTTTATTAACATTGCTTCAACTACGACATCTTCTACCAGATCGGTAAGAGGATCCCACTTAATTGTAGATTGGGATGGTATAAACTGAGTATTATAAGATGATAAAAAAGGACAAAAATCCATCAGCAGGCCATCGATGTCATATTGCATAACAAAATTGCGGATCATTTTTTTCAGGAAAGTCTTTACCTCCGGGAGCGATGGATTTAAATAAGAGCCAAATTCCCCCGTTAAAGCCCAGGAATCTCCAGGAAGAACATCAGGGCCATGTGCGTAGTACAAATGATTCGGATTTTCTGGAGGAGTAGATCCTTCCCATATGGTGAGCAGGTCAAACAATGCATATATTTTTAATCCTTTTTGACGAGCCTCGTTTATTGCCCATTCAACTGGATCAAATTCCATTTTAGAGTTGTTTAAACCTATGGAATGATTATATCTGCCTGGAGGATAAATTTGTTCTGCCTCTTTTCTGATTTCTAAAAATACTGCATTATAATTAGCCTTTTCTACCGAGTTTATGATTCGTGATATATTGAATTTCATCGAATCAATATGATCATTTTGCCAAATTCGAACAGGGATAATAATACCTCGAAATTCTTGAGGCATAGAAATCCTTTTAGAATCTGAAGGCTGCCTGACAGCACAACTGGTGATTATAAAAATCAGAAGTAATAATAATGTTTTTTGCCTTAGCACCTGACAAAACTTGAGATGTAAAAAATCATTATAATATGTATAACCTAACCTTTATCATCTATATAAAAGGTACTTTTTGCGGACCTCCATAAAATCACTGATTTCATTTTGACATGCTGCAACAACCTCCTCAACAGCCATTCCCGGATTTTCAAGTAATTTTATAGTTTCGGGGGGTGTCCAATACAACGAATCCGGGCTTAATTTGCGGTATGCATCAAAAATATACAAAGCTGTTTCAACCGAACGAAATGCCTTTGAGTCAGTCAGTAAGATTTCTACACCGGAACACAGTTTATTCCACGGTTTTCCTCTAGGATTATCACCAATATCAGCTTTTTGCGGAATAAAATAAACTGGACGGAACAAAGCCCCAGGAATTTGACGCCCGTTCAGATCAGCGGCAGCCCGGATGCCATCAATCCAAGGTGCACCCGTCATTAAAAAGGGTTTTGTTGTTCCCCTGGCTTCAGAAATATTTGTTCTTTCAAACAGGCATAAGCCAGGATAAACAACGGCAGTTTCATAAGTACCCATATTAGGTGAAGGCATGATCCAGGGTAGTCCGGTGTCTTCCCATGTTTTATTTCGTAGCCATCCTTTCATTTTAACAACCGTAAGATCAGCTCCAAAACCTTCAGTAATATTCCACATAGTGGCTAGTTCTCCGTAGGTCATGCCATGTCTTAATGGCAGGGGATGACGAAATATTCCACCCACATTCAATAAAGGACCTTCCACTACAATTCCTCCCAATGGATTTGGCCTGTCAAGCACAATAAATGGTATTCCCTCTTTTGCACAGACCTCCATGGCGAAGGACATTGAATACTTGAATGTATACCAGGAAGAACCAACTCCCTGTATGTCAAAAATAAGAATATCAATATTTTTCAGCCATTCTTTTTTGGGTGCGTATGAATCACCGTATAGACTGTAAACCGGAATTCCAGTTTCGGGATCTAATTCTCCTTCCTGGAATATTGCTCCCTGTTTAGCACCACGAACGCCATGTTCTGCTCCAAACAAGGCCACGAGGTTAATATCGGGATGATCTGTCAATATATCAATATCACTTCTAAGATCAGTGCCTACAGCAGAAGGATTTGTTATCAATCCAAGGTTTTTTCCTTTTACAAGATCAAGGTAATCATCTAGCAGTACCTCTATGCCAGGAGTTACAGTTGGAGGTTCCCTGTAAAATGTTTTTTGCTTTTGTGCCATAGAATACTTCAAGCGTAAAAATTCAATATCCGGGACGGTAACTTCTGATAGATCGTTGATTTCAAACTGTGTTGGAATACTTTCATTTCCAGTTCTGTCCACAGCAGTAACTCTCACTTCACGAATTGGTATCAAAACCTTCATCACATCTTCAATGGGATCTTCCTTATCTTTATCCATCATGGCGGAATTGAGTAAAAATGCCGGTACAGAAGCTGATAGATTATTCCTGTTGAGAATCTTATAATCCCAGTTCTCCCCATGTTTGAAATATAAAACCCAGCGAAAAATATCCATAGGATTTTGTTGATTCAAGAATACCTTCAGGGAATCTTCCCGGAAAGAGGCAGATACCAGGGGTGCTGGCGGTGCTTTTTTATTAAGCCAGGGAGACGATGGGACAAGGGCATTCTTTTTATAAGGACCTTGTAAAATGGCATGTACTAATTCAGGTTTATATACCAAAGGACCAATACTCCAATGTACATGACCTGGATTTTCCTTAAGAATACCACGTGTAATCATAATCTGATTAAGTGTTTCATCTATGCCTTCTTTGCCCGAACCACGACCAATGTTCATACCCGGCCATAAATGCCGGCTTTTCGTGTTTTCGCTTGACCACCAGCCCAGCAAAACCGGATAACTTTGGGAAAGTTGATTAACCGGCCAGTAAAGCTGAGGAGTAAAATAATCAATCCAACCTTTATTCAGCCAGAGGCGTGCATCGGCATATAATTGGTCATATTGATCAAATCCGGAAATAGATGCTGGAAAGTTGGGTCGCCAGATGCCGAAGGGGCTTAGGCCAAATTTAACATATGGTTTTTCTTTTTTTATCTTTTTATATAACTGTTTTATGAATTGGTTGACATTTTCTCGCCGCCAGTCATTACGCGATAATTTGCCACCCTTTTGTAGGTATACTCGATATGACTTATCGTCCGGGAAATCTTCATGATCATTATAAGAGGGGTAGGGATAGAAATAATCGTCAAAATGAACACCATCAACGTCATACCGGCGAACAATATCCATCACTACAGCTGTGGAATGTTCCATTGTACCTTTTTTCCCGGGATCCAGCCACCAGTAACCATTTTTTAGCTTCACAGCCAGTTCCGGATGCCTTTTTACGATCGATGAAGCTGTTATTTCTCCCCCACTTACATGATGAGCACGGTAAGGATTTAGCCAGACATGCAGTTCCAATCCACGTTGATGTGCTTCTGCTACCCAGAATGCCAGCGGATCATAATAGGGTTCAGGTGCCTTTCCCTGTTCACCCGTTAAATAATAAGACCATGGTTCCAGGTCACTATGATAGAGTGCATCGCATTGAGGCCGTACCTGAAAAATGACAGCATTGAAATGATTGACCATCAATAAGTCAAGCAATTCCCTGGCTTCCTTTTTTTGATCCTCTGTGCTGATACCGGGTTTACTCGGCCAATTGATATTGGCTACAGTTGCCACCCATGCTGCTCGAAATTCCCGTTCAACTTTTGGCTCTGAAACAGTAACCAGATCATCTGATTGTTTTTTAATAGATATACATCCTGAAATGTAAAAGATGAAGATAGTATTAATTATGCCCAAAATAATTTTTTTATCCATATGTATGATTTTAAAAAATGATTGTTATAAAATATAATAGAATATAAAAAAGTAAGAGAATTTAAATAACAAACCTGTTCTTTAAATGAATGGTAAATTAATAATTTAACCCGAAAGATTCATAAATTTTTCACCCTTATGGGTCGATGAAGCACAATTTCCTGATATTCAGCTAGATAAAAAAACATTAAAAAATTTGAGTATTACCTCGATAGCCTAAAAATGGGCTATTGAAATTGTGCTTATCGATCCCGATGCATCGGGACTTATATATCTAATTGAATATAAATGAGTTATATCCTGCACGATTTCCAGTCTTTAGATAAATCATGAATAATCGGGGTTAAATATTAATTGTCTTACTGATGGAACAATTTCTTAAAATTTAATGATATAATTTAATATCAGATGTGTAAGAAATCAATTTTGTATTCTGAATCATATTCATGTCATAATAATCATATTTTTATGTTGGATTGGTCGTAGAAATTTGAGAGATTAGAAATGTAAACTTGATTAATTTCACTATCCCATGTTTTCAAAAAGGATCAGGCCATTTTTTCAAGGGGGTATTATCAATATACTAATGATTTTCGGTGTAATAGGGATAGGTGCAATCATGTATGGTCTAAAATATGATATGGCAATTCTGGTGCTTGGGGTAATTATATTGATCATTACAGGTTCATCCTTAAGTGGTTTTTATGGTATATTGATTGATTATGAAGAAAAAAAGTATAAACAATACTTGTCTTTCCTGGGCATTAAGATAGGTACTTGGCATAGTTTGCCACAATTAGAAAAGATTATTCTTACACCTAAAAAACACTTTATACGCGATTCATCTATAAAATCAGATATGTATCATGAGATTTTTCTAATCAAGCTTATCCCAGCTGACCATGGTGAGGCAATTGTTGCATCCATGGGCCTTTACGGAGATCTGCTGATCGAAGCTGATACACTTTCAAATAATCTTGAAGTACCTATCGCTGAGAACAGGAGATAAGTCCGGAGATATAATTCAGCTTTTTCTATCCTTCAATTTAATTCAATTGTATATTTTTGTAGCCACTTCATCGATAAATTTGATAATATGGCTGAAATAGAAGAAAAAAAACTGGAAAATCAGCAAAAGATAAGAGATCTTTTCAGTGAGGTAGCAAAGATAGTTGTTGGTCAGGAATATATGGTGAACAGGTTACTCATTGGTCTTTTCACGCAGGGACATATATTACTAGAAGGAGTACCGGGATTAGCAAAAACATTGACTGTCAATACACTGGCCAGGGTATTGCATCTTGATTTTCAGCGGATCCAGTTTACGCCGGACCTCTTACCTGCGGATCTCGTTGGAACTATGATATATAATCAGCAAAAATCAGATTTTGAAGTAAAGAAGGGCCCAATTTTTTCAAATATGATTCTGGCAGATGAGGTGAACAGATCACCAGCTAAAGTACAGTCAGCTTTACTTGAATCCATGCAGGAAAAACAAGTAACGATTGGCGAGACAACCTACAAACTTGACAAGCCTTTCCTGGTGATGGCTACCCAGAATCCGATTGATCAGGAAGGGACTTATCCCTTACCGGAAGCACAGGTAGACCGTTTTATGATGAAAGTTTTTGTAGATTATCCTTCAAAAGATGAAGAATTGGTAATTATGCGACGTATGTCCAATTTAAGTTTCGATGATAAAATCAATACAATTCTTACCAAAAAGGATATTTTTCAGATTCGTGACGAGATCAATGCGGTGCGGGTATCCGAATCTCTTGAAAAATATATCGTTGAACTGGTATTTGCTTCCAGGAATCCAGCCGGTTATGGGTTGAAGGAGGAAGCAGGCTATGTACAGTTTGGAGCCTCACCAAGGGCAAGCATTTACCTGAACCTCGGTGCCAAGGCGATTGCTTATTTTGATGAAAGGGAATATGTACTTCCTGAAGATGTAAAAGAAGTAGCCATGGATGTAATGAATCACCGGATGATCCTGAATTATGAGGCGGAAGCTGACGGAATAGATACACGGTATATTATCGATAAAATCCTGAAAAAAGTTCCGATATCCAAATAATCCGTTTTAAACTTATAATCAGCAATTTAGATTGATTGTTGATCTATTTGTTTGTCGTTAATATAAAATTAACAAAATCTTAATATTAGAGCATATCGAGAATGGAAATATAATATTTTCATAATATAAACACCCATCATTAGTTAACATCGCATTTTTATTTTTACGGGCATAATAAACCTGTAAAATGAAGAACGCATTACCATTTCTTATTTTATTCCTGTTTTCGTTTCAACTAATTGCACAAAAGGGGATTATAAAAGGAACAGTAAATGATAAGAAAACCGGAGAAGAAATTATTGGAGCCAATGTAGTTATTGAGGGAACAACTACAGGTGCATCAACAGATATATTTGGGAATTATGAGTTTATGTCTGATCCCGGCACATATAATATTTTAGTTTCTTATATAGGTTATGAAACCTATAAGATTACTGATTTGAAACTGGATCCTGGAGAGGAAGTTAAACTTGCAATCCAGATGCAAACAGATAATTTACAACTCGAAGAAATTGTTGTAGAGGCCAAAGCAGATGTATCCAATGAAAATATCCTTATCATGGAAAGAAAGGAGTCTTTGGGAATAACCCAGGCCATTGGCTCCCAGGAGCTCAGCCGGGTATTGGCCGGATCAGCAGCAGAAGGATTGAAAAAGGTGGTAGGCTTAGCTGTTCAGGGCTCAAAATTTGTGGTTGTGCGGGGGTTGGGTGACCGGTATAATAACAGTACTTTAAATGGATTTCCTATTGCATCACCAAATCCTGATAAAAGAATTATACCTTATGATATATTTCCTGATGACGTGATCGGGAATCTTGGGATTACAAAGGCATTTACTCCTGATTTATATGGTGATTTTTCAGGTGCTTCCATAAACCTCAGAACCAGGGAATACCCGGAAGAACAGACTCTTTTCATTGAATTTTCAGGGCAGATTAATACGCAATCCACTTTCAAGGATTTTCAGTTTGACCAGTCATATAAGGATGATATATTTGGATTTAATCAAACCCGGGGGATTGCACAAGAGATCAGACAATCTGATTTAGAGGATAATCAAAACTTTGATTCCAGGAATTATGGACCATACAATGAAGATAACTGGTTTTTAACCAAATTTGATTCTGAGACTAAAATAGCGCCTATAAACAAAGGAGTTTCACTAACTTATGGTAACTTCATTCCTCTTTATAAACTCAATAGAAATGCCGGAATCGGTGTAATGATCAATGCCAATTACAGTGATGGTACTGAACTTCAGATTGGAAAGATTAGGATGCTTCAGAATAACCAGGGTTTATTCAGGCAGGATTTTGATGCGGACCGTTATATTAGATTTACTAATACCTCTGGTGTAGGGAATTTAACATTTAAATTCAGTGAAAATCATAAACTGGCATTCAATAGTTTTTACACACATATCACTGATAATAACGTATTGATTACCGATGGGTATTTCTGGGATTTTGATCCTGATGTCCTTTCAAAACGAACCACATTCAGGGATTACGAATTATTGACTTTTCAAATTAATGGAGAACATAGCCTCTTCAATAATCGATTTGATATTAACTGGGGATACAGTAGTAGTGATGCGGTCCATGGAGAACCTGATAGAAGGCAGGTTTCCTTGCGCTATGACCCAACACTTCCTGAAGACGAACGGATATACCTGATCAGTTCACAGGACCGGGCTGAAACCCACCGTCTTTTTATTGATATGGATGATCAGGATAATGCTGCAAAAATAAGTGGTAAGTTTGCCATTCTGCCTCCTATTGATGATAAGGCAGGATTGGACAGGCTTTCTATTACAGCAGGATTAAATTACAGAAATAAAGTTCGAAATTACAGGTTGCGACAATTCAACCACGCACTTTCACCAAGTCGACCTGTAGATCCATATAATACCGACAACTTCCTTTCTATCGATAGTTTAAATAAGGGATCTTATTATGTAAATGAAGGATCACAGATCTCAGATGAATATTTTGCCGGATTAAACATTATGGCTCCTTTTTTCGATTTCCAATGGCAAATTATTCCGGAAAAGCTGAATATAAATATTGGAGGTCGTTATGAGATGTCTGAACAGTTTATTGAATATGCCGAAAATGATGATCAGTTGGAAGGATTGGTTCCATTGACAAAAAATGAAATCAATACAAATGACTTTTTCCCCAGCTTGGTTGCCAGGTATAATTTTTCTGAAAGTTTGGTGCTGAGAGGCTCTTATAGTCGAACAGTATCCAGACCGGATTTTCGTGAAACAGCACCTGTGGAATATAGGGAAAGTTTTGGGGCTTTCAGAAACGTGGGTAATCCTCTGTTACAAAATGGTTCTAACAACAATTATGATTTAAGGTTGGATAGATATGATAATAGTGGGGGATTACTCGCGATAGGATTTTATGCCAAGAAACTGGATAATCCCATCGTTCAAAATGTTGAAGCGGGATCAAACCCAAGAAAATCATTTCAGAATGGCCAGGAGGCAACTGTATATGGCTTTGAATTGGAAGCTCGTAAAAATCTTGGATTTATGGGTGATGCCTTTAAGGGATTTACATTTAATGGCAACCTTTCTTTGCTGAAATCAGAGATAACTATTGACAGTGTTCAATCTGGATCCACAAACCAAACCAGTAATGTGAGAAAACTGGAAGGAGCTTCCCCCTACCTCATAAATGCTGATCTGACTTATACAAAGTTTCTTGAAAAAATGGATTTTTCACTTACGGTTGCTTACAATATATTCGGCAGGCGTCTGGCAGGCATAGGATTCCTAGGAATAGGTGATATTTTCGAATTACCATACAGTACATTAAACATGACCGCCAATATGAACTTTGGGACTGAGGCCAAATGGGGAGTTAAAGCCTCTGCCGGAAATATTCTGAATCCAGCTATTCGAACCGAACAGGATTTACTTGATGTTAATGGAGAACCGCGGGAACACGTAGAACTTGATAGCTATAAAAGAGGGGTATCATTTGGCTTATCTGTTTATTACCGCATTCTATAGCCACCTCGTAACATACCCGTAATACAATCGAAATATTTTAACAAATAGGTAAAAAAGTTTACACCCTCAATTAATCCTAATTGACTTGATTTGTTGTATAAAATAAATACATAGAATATTGATTATGAAAAAGATTTTAAGAGTTTTGACAACATCTGTTACAATTGTAACATTGATGAGTTTGGTTTTTCATATCCAATCCTGTAAGGATAATGAAAATCCAGCTCCAAAGGCTCAGCCTTCTTTTAATGTAAATTCAGTTGCACAAGTCAGTGTTCAGGAATCTGTTGATATTGATGTTACAGGAATTAGTACACCTGGTGGCTTTAAATCAATGGCACCTAATATTATCTCCGGTAGTGGGGATGTTGAAGTTACTGCCGAACCCTCAACCGGTGCAACCAGTGGTGAAGGAACTGTAAAATTTACAGCCGGAGCTACAGTTGGAGTTACGGTCATTGAAATTACCATATTAGATAACCAAAATCCTTCTCTTTCCACTACCAAATCTGTTACGGTAAATATTACCACAGAAACTTTAGAAGATATTACTGGTATTGTCCCGGATCCAGATGATGAGTTTACAGTTGAATTTGGATTGAAGAATACAGCATCTGTGGTTGTTTTAAAGGGAAATATCAACAGGGATATAACCATTAAAAAACTGGATGATTATGAATGGCTATTCCGGGGCAGCATTTTTGTAATTGATGCGGAAGTTACTATTGAACCTGGAGTTACAATATATTATGACGCTGAATCCGCATCTGCTTCTTTCCTGGCAATACAACGAAATGCTTCTATAATAGCAGATGGTGTTGATGCTGCAGGATTAATCACCATGACTTCCAGTAATGATGGATTAGGTAATGGGACAGATCCTGATGGTGGTGACTGGGGAGGTCTTGTAATGAATGGAAATGCTGTGATTAATGTAGGCACTGAAGCTGAAGGGGAAGGTGGAACAGGTCCGTATGGTGGTAATGATGATACTGATGGAAGTGGGACTTTAAATTTTGTCTTGTTGAAATATGCAGGCCGGATCATAGGTGTCGATAATGAATTAAATGGATTCTCTTTCAATGGATGTGGTTCAGCAACTGTTCTATCGAATCTTCAGAGTTACTTTGGAGAAGATGATGGATTTGAGTGGTTCGGGGGCACTGCAAGTATTAAAAGAGCTGTTTCCACTGGATCAAAAGATGATTCGTTTGACTGGACGCATGGTTGGAGAGGTAATGCACAGTTTCTTGTTGTAGAACAGTTATCTGACAGAGGAGATAGAGGATTTGAAGGAGATAATCTGGAGGCTGATTTCGAAGCAGATCCATACTCTTCACCCATAATCTCTAATGTAACCATGGTTGGTACAGCCGGTAATGGTGAGGGTACAATAGGAATGAGACTTCGCCATGGTACGAAGGGAGCTATTCACAATGCGCTTGTTACCGGTTTCAAATCATACGGTATTCGTGGAGATGATGATGCAGTTACACAGGCTAATGTAGATGATGGATCGCTCGTAGTAACTAATTCCATATCGTGGAAAACCAATCAAGATGATGCAACAGATGGTGAATTCGGGAAAGCAGGGGCAATCTGGGGAACTGATTCACATTATGCAAATTCCATTGATGGTTCAAATGTAGTCCTGGAGGGAGGTGTTGGAGTGGTAACACAGGGTGCCCTTGATCCATCAGGGGTTTATGGTACGTTATTCTTTGAGTCTGTTGAATTTATCGGTGCGGTTCCTGCAGAAGCCAACTGGTTAACCGGTTGGGCTCTTAAAACAGATGGTACAACATATTAATTCATAAATAATATCGATACTAAAGCCACGTTAAAGCGTGGCTTTTTTTATTTTTGCTATGTAGGATATAATTCAATGATTAAATGAAAGATGTTCTGAATTTTATTCATCTCTTTTTGATATTTTTATTTATAATACCCTCCTGTGAAACTTCACGTGATGAGGCAAAAAGATTAAATGAGGAGGCTATACAAATTAGAATCACCAGCTTTATGAAAGATCCAGACAATATGCTGGATGTCTCAGATTATACACCATTATACTATTCTGAACTAGATACCCTCACCGACTATTGGCTGGATTCTGTTACCCTGGCTAAATATCATCTTATCCATAAATACAAAGGACGTAATGTAGCCAGCCGTTGGGTAAAACGTTCAGCTTCTGTTTTTTTTAGTGAGGGCCTTGATGTTGTGGATGTCAAAACCATATTATATCATAATCCCGTAGATAAAGATACCTTGAAAACGCGATTCAAGAAAAGAAACTAAAATGACAATATAAATACTTGATTTCTAAACATTTTAATTTACAGAAATTCACATCATAATTTTTTATAAAATAATTTCGAAACAATCATATACGTAAAATAAAGTTATTTAAATGTTAAGGGAATGTTAAAATTTATTAAATTTGGCGTAACAATAAAGTAACAATTGTTGGGTTTAAATTTGACGGGTTATGAAAAACTTAGCTCTGTTATTGATCGGATTTTTAATTATTCCATTTAGCATAAATGCACAAAATTTTAAGGAAATCTACGGAATATCCTACGATGAAGAGGGAAAGCTTTTGAATGGAAAATACATAACTTACGGAGATAATGGTGATATTGGAAAGATATTTTATTTTAAAAATGGATTGAAGCATGGTGAATATGTTGAGTTTTATGCAGATGGAACTGTAAAAGAATATGGTCATTACATCTACAATATGAAGCATGGAAAATGGATATCCTGGAGTCAGGATGGCAATAAACTTGGTGAGATCAAATATAAAGAGGGATTACGTGATGGCAAGTGGCAGATATGGAATAAAGAAGGTAATCTCAAATATGTTATGTTTTATCATGATGGTGATAAAGTAGGTACCTGGGAAATGTATGATGATTCAGGTGTTCTCGTACAAAAAGAAAATTATGGTGAAAGTTTATAAGGAATACTTTTAATTAAATAACCAGGCCGGTATAATTTACTGGCCTTTTTTATTTCATTCAATACTTATACGATCTAACATCCTGAAGATTGAATTTTTTTAAGTTTATAAAATCTAGTTCCGAATACCTTGCCAAATATTCTTCGAATTTAAATGTAAAATTATCTTATAACGATCTCTACTAAATCAGATTCTATTCCTTCGGATGATGCTGTCAACTGAACAGTACCATGTTCAAATTTTGATTTGAGAATTGCAAGGCATCTTCCCTGATATACTTTTCGCCTGGGTTGTTGAAAACTCTCCAATCCCATTGGATAAGAACTTCCAACGCCAATAATTTCTCCAGGGCCTTTCACCTCAAAGTTGATAAGATTTTCTGATTTCGGATTACGATTCCCAACTGAATCAATGAGTTCTACAATAATAAAACTCAGATCCTGTCCATCTGCATTGAGCCTACTGCGGTCAGCCGAAAGTTTAATACGTTTTGGAACTCCAGCAGTAATCAATTCGGAGGTAGAAATAATTTGTGAGCCCTGATAACTGACAGCTTTTAAAGTACCTGCCGAATAAGGTACATTCCATTTAACTATATATTCATTATTTCTATTTGTCTTTTTTGTGCCAAAAGACCTGCCATTCAAAAACAACTCGACATTATCGCTGTTATTATAAACATTCACTTCCAGCATCTCATCTTCGTAACCTTCCCAGTTCCAACTTGCCACTACATCATGCCAGTTCCATTTGCTCCAATCCATTTTTTCCGGATTTGTTTTAAAGGATGAAATGGGTGGTTTTACAAAAATGTGTGGCTCCTGGCCATTATTCCATAATACATCCCGGTAAAAAGATTGAGGACGTTTAAAGCCACAGATATCAATATCCCCACAGAAAGCATGTGTCCAGGGATAAAAACTTTTCTTTTGCATATACCCCAGCCACCCAATCGATGCCTCACCCAGATAATCAAATCCTGTCCACACAAAATCACCGATCACATACGAATAATCAAGCACAGCCATCCAGCTGTCAAATGCTTCAAGTGGATAGGATTCAGATCCATACATGATTCGATCAGGTATCCTCTCATGATCCTCCACATATATGCTTTTCTTTTGATGATCTCCCCCTGCTGCATAGTTATATCCGGCTATGTCCAAGGTAGCAAAGAATGGATCCTTTTCAGGTCTCAGTCTGTTAACCGCGGCTGTAACGGGTCGTGTAGAATCTAATTTCTTGACAAAATCTGAAAGTGTTTTTGATAATTCTATACCTTTCGGATCTTCCATTTCCTTTATCTCATTTCCTGTACTCCACATGATGATAGATGGGTGATTGCGATCGCGTTTTACCATACTTTCAATATCTTTTTGCCACCATTCATCAAAGTATAGATGGTAATCCTGGGATTTGTTTTGTTCCTGCCACATATCAAAAGCTTCGTCAATAACCATGATTCCTAATCGATCGCAGGCATCAAGAAAAGCAGGTGATGGAGGATTGTGTGCACAACGAATCGCATTAAATCCATTCGATTTCATCAATTCCACCCTGCGTTCTTCAGCACGATCATATGCTGCAGCTCCAAGGGGGCCATTATCATGATGCATGCAACCCCCTTTAAGTAATATTGGTTTTCCGTTGAGCAAAAAGCCATCTTCAGTATTAAATTCAATGGTTCGAATTCCGAATTTTGTTTCGGTTTTATCCAGCGACTCATTTTTATTTCCCAAGACCTCACTTATAGCTGTATACATTGCAGGATTCACTACTGACCAGCGTGCCGGATCTGTCACTTCAATATTTTGTTCAAATTCCGTAAAGTTACTTTTATTAATGATTTGTATAGATTCTATTGTTCCCACTTCCAGGTTGTTATTATCAATGATTTTTGTTCTGAGGATGACTTCAGTATCTTCGCCTGATACATTATTCACCCGTGTCTTGATGTTCACTTTTGCTGAGGATGTATTTATTTCAGAAGTTGTGATATACGTGCCCCAGGGAACAATATAAACAGGATCGGTAATAGTTATCCATACATGGCGATAGATTCCTGAGCCGGAATACCATCGGCTGTTTTTCCCTTCATTCTTAACTTCAACGGCTATCAGGTTTGTTTCCCCGAACCTTATATGCTTGGTAATATCATACCAGAAACTTGTATATCCATAAGGATGGTTGCCCAGATGAATCTCATTCAACCAGATATCGGCATTCATGTAAATTCCATCGAAATGAATAATAAATATTCTTTCTTTAAGATCCTCAGGAATGACAAATTCCTTTCGATACCAACCGGTACCTCCTACCAGGAAGCCCGCATCCACAGCACCAATTGCATTTGAATCGATGGGTGAATCTGTACATGGAAGATCTTCGATACTCCAGTCATGTGGAAGATCTACCTGCCGCCAGTCATTATCATCCATTAATTCATATTGACCACTGTCAATATCCCCCCTTAAAAATCGCCAGTTAAAATCAAAAAGGATTTTATTTCTTGGGCCAGCTTCCTCCTGGAATTTAATAAGTTCTACGGAAGGATCAAGCTTACCATTTTTAACAGGGGAACAGTTAAAACTGAATATTATAAAAATAAATGTCGTTGTAAAAATTATCGTATAAGAGATAGATCTTTTCATTTTTTTAATCTTTAATATGTTCTAATGCACCAATGTCATATGCCGATCCATTAGGGACTTCATGGCCAACAAGATCCCTTATACCAGGATCGAGGGTAAATTGATTTTCAAGGTTTAGTCCAGCATCAACAGCTGGGGAATTGATTGATAAAGAAAATGAGTAAAGATTTTCTGAATTTATTTTTATCGGATCTGTTGGCAGGTTTGAGGATCTGGCCGATATTAACAATGGGTCCGCATACATACCGACTATCCGGCCTTCAATAGTTTCATTACCTGTTTCAGAAGCCCATTCTTCCATATCGGCATATTCCATAAACTTTTTTTCTCCCTTTATTTGCCAGTAGATATTTCTTAAAAATATTTCATCTTTTAATGCATGCTCTTCGGGAAGAAAATCATTTTCATAGAGAAAAATATTATTGTAAAATTTCATTCCGGGGCAATTTGTAAGGATCCCTATCGCATAGTTACCAGGATTACCACTGTAAATCGTATTATTATATATTTCACAATTTTGCATTTCTCCCTTACCCTCTGCTCTCCAGATACGTAGACCTCCCTTAGTTGTATGCGAGTCGTTCACGCTGAGGTTATACCTGACAATATTATTTTGCCATGGCTTTGCTGCACCAAATTCAAAAAGACCTATTCCCGGACCTTCATTCTCAAAGGAAACATTGTATTGCAAAATTGAATTTGAAACTCCTCCATCAAAATCAAATCCACCTCCATCATGAGCCCCCTTGGCAGTTTTATTATGATGAGCTACACAATGCTGTATGATAAAATCGGTTGCATCCCAGATCCAGATACCTACCGGGCCATTACCTGTCCAGGGCATGTCCCAACCATTATTGAATGCCTCACAATATTCGATAATTCCGCCATCAACACTGGAAGCCAGGATACCATTCCCACTATGGTTGGAAGTAACTGTTGGATCACCAGGATTATTTTCTGCGATACAATATCCGATATAAAGATCCCGGTTATCATAGTTGACAGAATCGTATATAGTTGTTCCGGTAACATGTATACCGGCAAACCCATTGTTATAAGCATATACATTGGTTATCCTCGTTCCGGTACTTTTATGTACATGGATTCCGCTGTGTTGAAATCCCGATACTTCCAGTTGATCCAGGGTAATACTATCACAATTTTCCATATAGATGCCGTCTGATGTATTGCCCCTTTTACGACCTGAACCTATGAACACCAAATTTCTGATGATAAGATGATCGCAATCGGAAGCAAATAATGCTACGCTATCACCTCCATCGACTATTGCCCGGCCTTCTCCATAAGAAGTAATAGTTATTGGAAACCTGGAAGAAGCATTATCCTGTTCGTTCAGTCTTAAACTGCCTTTATATTTATGAGGTGCCTTAAAATGAATACTATCTCCCCGGTTTAAATTATAAGTATTCACTTTATTTACGGTTCTCCAGGGATTTTGAAAAGTGCCGGAATTGTTGTCATTTCCATCGGTACTTATATAAAAATTAATTCCTATTTTCTCATAATTTCTTGAAGGATCAATCTGATTGCATGAGAATACTAAAAGGGAAAAAAATGAAATCGATAAAATATATAACAAGTGTTTCATAATTAACAATATTTGTGTAATTCAAGGGCTTACTTTATAAACTCAAATTTTACTGCATCTGCTACAATTATTTTTTCTGATTTATCTGCTTCTATAATTAATGATTTATGCCGGCCTTGATCAAAATCATAAATCCCCAGTTTTTTCCACATACCTCCACTCTTCTGTTGATCGATATAAACTATCTTTTCACCATTTAAACTTAAAATTCTGACGGTAACGTTTGATTCATACTCCTTTGATGCAGGATGCCATATATACACATCATAGGACCCGGGTTTGAAGAAGAAGGGTATATATCCGAATGATCCTTCCTTTTCTCCCGAAATTTGACGAAAATTCATTTCATATCTTCCGGTATGTGTAATTTCATTTACATCCCAGTCTCCTTTTATGGCAGTGAAACTTTTCATGGTATTATCGATGACGATCATATTTTCATTATTCCAAAGTCCATAGGGATTTTTTCCCAGCGATAACACCTGATTATGTGATTCTAGTTTTTTCTGAAGGCTGTATATGTCAATCAGTTGTACGTGTCTTTCCGATTGAACCGCCATAGACGCGGCTACACCAGCGGCCTGGCCCATGATCATGTATTGTGGTTCCATTCTAATGGAAGCAACAGCTAGCGCACTGCCGGAAATGCAGACAGGTACAATCAGATTTTTACATTCTTCATATCTGGGAACCAGAGACCTGTAAGGTATTTCATATTGTGCTACGGGAATAGATAAATATCCCTCATTATACACTTCGTATTTCATATCGGGGAACCTGCTTATGGGGATATAATTACGTTGTACTTCCCGCACATCAATATTGTAGGAGCCCATCCCGATAGCATCATATTTTATCGTGTCTTCCACCAGATCTTTTTGGGTCATTATATATTCACCTTTCATTCTCCTTGCAACGCGTATATATAATTGATGAGGAAAATGATCATTATCAATGTATTCGTCTTTACATAAGCCAAATGTTTTCATGTATTGCCTGACATGTATTGGTACGTCAGGATGACTAGACAGGAACCACGCTAATCCAAGGGTATAATCTTTATGCCATTGCCATAGACTGTCGCGTTTACTGTACCTGGCATCCGGGTATTCCCAACTGGAACCATCGAGTAAATTCGTGGAAATACCTGCTGATGAATTGATATCAGATTTATTATTTGGCAATGTTGGCCAGTAATGAATCAGCGGACCTGCTTCCGGTTTCGCCTGATAATATCTACGTGCTAATTCATAAATTTCTGGATCATAATTTCCCGGTTTTGCCCAGGGAACCTTATTATCAATCTGATCAGTCGCGATCAAACGGAAACAATATGATTGTATTCCTTTATCACCTTCTCCTATTTCAACTAAGGGCCTTGGATTGATCAGCGGTAGTAAATGCTTTTCCTGTGTATCAGAGAATGGATTGATCCTTGCATCGATCTGGTGACTGGTTTGCATAATGGGTTGCCTACCAGCCCATGATTCATTGAATTCACTCTTACCTTCCCTGCCGAAAGTATAGCTTATGCCGGCCCTGGCCATCAGATCCCCTTCATACCCAGCATCGATATAAATTTTCGCCCGGGTTTCCGAACCGTCTGTAAAGATGATCCGTTGAATCACAGCCTCTTTAGTAATAACCCTGTCGACCCTCTTTCCGAAAAGAATTTCAACACCTGCATCCCTGAGCCAGTCCATCAGAATTTTTTCACCAACGTGAGGTTCGGGTCCTCTCCAATAAAATGTGTGGGTTTTGTAATAATCGGCAACCTTTTTGTAGAATTCCAATGCCATACCCCCAATTACGGTTCGGTCACCGTAATCAGTATGTGATAAACCACCCGTGACCATGCCGCCAACATATCTTCCTGGTTCTACAAGTAATACATTCATACCTTCATTCGAAGCAGCTATTGATGCCATTACACCGCTGGCTGTAGCACCGTAGACAACTACATCGTATTCCTGACCCAAACATATGGCTAAACTTAAAATATTAATAATCAAAAGATTATAAAGTTTTTTATAGATCATTACGATTTAATAATATATGTTATTTAAATTATTACCCCTGATATATGTATTATATATTCAAGGCCATAAACGCTGGTAAAATTTCAACATTTTCTGTATTCACCAGACGGTCGAGCAATTCATCCAGAAATCCTGAGCTAATGGGCCCCCAACCTTCATCATCCACTCCATGAGTATTAAAAATAAACCAGCCTGATGGTCCCTCAAGAAAGGAATTAATGCTTTCCTCCAGGAAATCATCTATGTTTTCAGGACCTTTTGAGATACAGGTCAGACGGCACATACCATTGTATGGGAGAGGATTAATTGCTGATCCTCCTGTACGGAATGCCTTCACTTTCATTTTCAACCATTCCTCTAATTCAGGGGTTGAGGCATTATATGCAAAATTGTATATAGATTCTTCCGCCCGGAAGCCTTCCAGGTTTTCAGAGAAGGCATCCAGGCATTTGGTAATCAAAATTGTTGCTTCATTAAATGGTATCAGGGTAAGGTTATCATGCCTGTAACTATGTGGCATGATCTCATGTCCTCTTCGTTTCAGGTCATTCCACAAATCAAAATCACCGACAGGCCATTTATGATATTCATTGGGCAGTTTAAAATTTTTAAGGTTGGCAGTGGCGATCACGTTAATACATGCTGATAAACTATATTTTTCAAATAACTCCACTGTTTTTAATGTCGATTTTTCAAATCCATCGTCAAAACTCAGGGTAATAATATGTTTTTCTTTTTCCCAGTTCAGATAAAGTCCCTGTGTGAGCAAACCCGCAGATCCAAGGCTTAACATGGTGATCGCTTTTCTCCGGTTGATCATTTTCCCTTCCATTGCAACAATATTTTTGATTTAAAAAGTTATTAGACCACTTAGATTAGCCTTTCCCCAGATATGGTTTACATTCAATTCAATAGTTTTCTCGAATGCCTCACGTGATTTGGTTTGATCTTCAAGGCCCAGATAACCCAATCCGATGAGATACCAGGCATTTGAGGCCTTATCTTCCGGTGTTTCCTTCTCCCCAAACTTTGCAAAAAAATCAACTTCCGATTGAGTCAGGCGATCTTGTCCAAGAGCAATCAGATCGTGAAGCATCTTTTCAGATTTTTTTCCCTGGCCAAGTTTCTTCAAAGACATTGCCCTGAAATAATAGATATCGCTAAGATTCTCATTCAATCGTTGTTCAGCAGCTTGGCTGAAAGCTTCATTTGCCTTTTTATTTTTATTCATATATTCATATGCCAGACCTACATAATAATATATCTGACATTCCCGGCCACCACGGTAAGGTTGAGCAACCATCATATTTTCAGGGTATTCAAGCGCACTGAGGAATTCTTTGAGGGCCTTTTCGTTGTCTTCCTGTTCCAGATATTCCAGCCCTTTCAGTAAATGCGCATCCACAAATGAATCATATGCCTTACTGACTCCTTCCCATTGCCTGAAATAATTTTTACTGATAATATTAAGTGCATTGTCGTAATTTCCAAGCTGTACATGCAGCATTACCTCCCTGGATAAAGCATCTGAAACGTTGTTGTTGGCAATACTTTCATGATGATCCTGCAGAATCCGTAATCTTATAGCAGGATCAATTCTGTTTTCAGCCATAATCAGATCCTGCTCGTATAATAATCTTTGATCCGTTCCTTTCAATTCGATGGCTTTTTCATAAGCTTCAAGTGCTTTATCTTTTTGAATACCTGTTTTATTATATGCCATACCAAGATTCCGAAAGGCAATTGGATTCTGATCATCAATCGAAACAGATGATTCCCATGCTTTTAGAGCTTTTTCAGGTTGCCATTCATAAAGAAGATTCCCGAGGTAATACATCGCCCTGGCATCCTGAGGATTATTCTCAATGGCGAAATTCAGTACTTCAATCGATTCGAGTCTGAAAGGAAAACAATAATCGAGCGGCATTTCAGTTGCGAACTTCAGATATTGATCTACTACTTTCTGATTTTTCAACTTACCATAATACCATGCTAAATAATAATATACCATAGGATACCTGCTACCCAGATTATCAATAGAAATGTCAATCATGCTTAATACATCTACCGCTTCCTTCCACATTCCGCAGTCTCCATAATCAAGGGATAATTCGAGATAGTTTTCAATATAATTCCCCATTTTTTCTTTAATTTTTTGAAGCGAAAGCGGCTTTACCTTATTATCATGGAGTTTTGCTGTTAAAAAATAATTCTCAAACATGCTCCAGAAATTCAGGGGATGTTCTTCAATAACTTTTGTATTAGTCTTTGCAGATGCCTCAATGTCTCCAAGTTTTCGTAGTACGGCTGTCCTGAGATTGAGTGCCTTTGTATTGTTCACATTGGTAGAAATCGATCGGTTCAGGTGTGTCAGTGCCTGATTAAACTCTCCTTTTATACAATTGATCTCCGCAAGCAGATAATACGCAGCACTGTGATAAGCAAGGCTCCATGTAGCCTGATATAGATTTTTATACGATTCTTCCAGGTTCCCCAGGAATTTTTGTGTGAGTCCCAGATAATAATACCCTTCTCCATCTCTGGATTTTGTATGATTTCCTGTAATTCTTTTTACAGCCGTTTTGAATTTTAATTCCGCTTCATGAAACATACCCCTTCTCAGATAGTCCATCCCAATAGCGATGTTAATCCGATAATTGCCGGGATCTCTTTTTAAAGCCTCCCTATAATATATCATCGGGTCCAGTGATGGATTGTAAAACTGTTCCAATCTCAATCCCGCCAGGTATAATTCCTCCACTGTTTTGATCTCGGACGGGGATAGAGGCGGTTTCGCAGTTTCCGGCATTTCCATTTTCTCTTTTACCCGGGGCTGATAGGCAACCAATGTATCACCCTCTTTCGCAATCAGGGCAACTCTGATATCCGATTTTTCATATGGATCTTTAATGCTAATAACTTTGGTGAAAGGATTTCCCGGATCAATGCTGATTTTCTGCTTAAATACGGGCTTGCCTTTTAAAAGAACAATTGATTCGACACCCTGATACTTTGATGTCGCATTGAAAAACAGATGGAGTTGATTTCGATCCTTGAATTCCAGATTTACAGCGGCCTCCAAGGTCGCATTTTTAATTCCTCCTATATTCCGGATTGGGTACCAGTATTGTTTTAGTAATTTGGATTCATACGGTTGTACCCAGCTGTAATCCGGTTGATTATCCGAATATCCACCGATCATCAGTTCCAGTTCCGGGCCATCTATCTCTGTCAATGCCTTGTCCCAAAGCTGTCCACGTGGTCCAGTACTCCAGGTCCAGAATTTTTTACCGGGACCGATATGATGGTTTGCGTAAAGGAGTGTGCCTGCTTCACTACTATGATCGTATCCTGCAACAAAATCATCCTCGTAATTCCAGGCAAAAATAGATGTCCACTCCGGATGATAAACTGATTCTTCCCATGATAGGTCCCAAATTCTGTATTTGGTGGAAATATGACCTGATACTCCTCATTTGTATGTACTCCAGTGTTTGCAAAATATAAAAATGAATGTATAAATGGTGTTCTGTTGAGCGGTCTGAACGTTATTTCAAAATATGATTTACCAGGGAATAATGAAATCCCTAACATAAATTTCATACGATGTCTGATCTCAAGCTCCGAAATCCATAAGGTTGCGCTTCCATCTTCATTTTCCTCTAATTGATATTCGACGGGCATAAACGCAGTTGCCCTGTGATGATGTGGGAAATTCCATTCGATCCCCCCGGAGATCCAGGCACCAAGCATGCCAATCAGAGCCGGTTTAATTACATGTTGACGATAAACGTAGACATATCCATTTGTCTTATCAACCGCTCCGAATAATCTGCCTCCTATCTCAGGCAATACCTCAATCTTAATATATTCATTTTCAAGGCATACCATTGTATATTCTTTTTCAACTCTGGTATCCGAAAGACTTTCATAAATCGGGTATGGGTAAACCCGTCCCTGAGCACCCTGGTAAGCACGCCCATCATAAAATCTTGGATTTAGATCTGGTGGATCTACAAGGTAAGTTGGGATTACAGTTTTTTCTTCCCAGATCCGAACAGATTTCTCATTAGGTTGGTCTATTGTCCAGCTAAATGATGACAGCAGGATTGAGATAAGTACCGTAATGAAAGTAAGATATTTCATGACTTTTTATTTTAATTCTATTTGACCGTACCATTCAATTTATTTTTCAATCTGCAACTCAATAACAGAAATAGAAGTGCCCTTCAGTTCAAAACCTGAAAGATTGTCCAATTTATCAATTTTCTGCCAGATAGGATCAACATCATCAGGCCCGTCTCCGATAAGTTCCCATGCCTGTATAACCGATTCAATCGTATAGCCATTCAAATCCAATGAAATAGATTGTGATGAGCCGAGCATATTCATCAAATAAACAATTAATCTCTGCTCTTCAGGCACAAAACTGGCAAAGCTTCTCACATGGGTAGAAGAAGTGGATCGCACCATCTGGTCTCCTAAAAAATTACCCCAGATCATCATGGTGTAACCGATAGCATTAAAATTACCATGTTTATCAAGGGCATCATAAACGCTGTTTTGAATGGAATCGTTATATATCCATCTTGTATTCCAGAACTGGGAGAATTCAATTTCAGGTACCTGTAACTGTTTGCCTGTCATTTCAAAATTGCATAGCGAATGTCCCATATCATTGATCATGGGCCAATTCCCTCCCCAGTCAAAGGGGCCATATTCGGCAATGATTAATTTCCATTTTTCTTTCTGGGTTCTTGTTGCGTAACGGTCAATAGCTGTAAGTGCTCTTTTAACAGGATGCATCAGATCCTGCAATGTATCACGATAGGTCGCATACTCTGCTTTATATCCATAAATAGGATAATTACTCAGGCATAGGTGATCAATGTAATCCCCGGCAATTGTGATCACCTCTTTAAAGAATTCAATTGAATTTCCGTTTGGAATTATATAAATGGAGGGATCAATTGCTTTCATCGCTTTCGAAAAATCGATCACGTCACGTGCATATATTTCTGCGGTTGAATTTTCATTGTTTTTATGCCAGCATTCGTTTCCGATCATCCAGTATTTAACATTATACTTTTTGTGTATATTGGCATACCTCACCCATGCGGCGGCATGTTCAATGAGTTGATCTCTTGAGGTGAGTTCACAATTATCAGGATATTCTTTCAGATAGGAATCAGCTGCTACCACCAGTACAGGTTCAGCTTCAATATCGTGACAGAGAGTTATAAACTCATCAAAATCAAGGATATCACGATTAAAAGTTGCATAATCATCATTGAGAACATACTCTCTTCCATCTATACAACCCTTGCCTATTCGCGTGATGGTCGGAGCCGACTTTTCATAGGGGGGGATAGAAAACAGATAGGAATCTGATTTATCACCGCCGGGATACCTGAGATATTTAACACCCATCGCCTTCAATGCCTCAGTGGTAGATCTGGGCGGTTTCAAATAATTGTCATCATCCATAAAATAGTCGAGGTTTATGCCAATTGGATGATGCGAAATATTATTTAAAACGGAATCTACATATATGGTGATCGTGTTTATTTCAGCTTTCGGCGTAGATCGATGGCGACATTTGTAGAATACAGCCAAAATGATCACATAGACGATAAAAATCCTGATTAATAAAAAATAATGTTTCATGAGTAAATGATTTAAAAATTTTTCAACTGAATTGTACTATTTACTCCTTATATTCTTAAAACATGGTGTTGATATTTAATCCTTTTACATCATAGGTCAACTTTATTAAGGAACTATTTGAAATTCCATAAGAGTTCCATCGTTAATCCTCCGGCATTATCAAGATTTATGTACTCATATCTACCTGAACCCGGTTTACCCTCTTCTCCCCAAGTCCCTCCCATAGAATTCACGTAACCTTTTAATTCATAATCCACAAGCACTTTATCCATATCATCGACAGTAAAAGCCAGATGATGAATACCTTCCCCATGTGTATTTATATGATCCTCATATACGATGGGTGGTTTAACTGGTATGCACCATTCATAAGATATAGTACCATGCCGCTGCCATCCCTGAATCAATTTATGATTCGTTGGTTCACCATAATAATGCATATTGTATAATTCAGGGTAATTGATCTCAAATTCAGGTTGCCCCAGGCTGGCCCAGAAGGCGGAAACTGGTTCAGGCTGGCGTATCGCAAATGCATATTGGTTGATCTTCATATTATGGCGGTTCCTCGCTGATAAGTTTTCCACCAACGTTTCGTCTGTATTGCCATAGGTATATCCCAAATAATATTTACCTTTTTCATTTGTATTTATTATAAAGAACTCCAAAGTTCCTTTATCAGTATGGATGGCGATTTCCTCATGCATCTCGACCCCCAAATTTGAAAGTCTTTCTATTTCATCATTCAGGGCTTCCTTACCGGGAAGTTTGTGCACCAGACTCATGGCTCCGTCTCCATATCCCTGGTGGAAATTTGTAAGTATATTGTCACCATTACCGGCCTGAATCCAAGTCACATTCGCGCCACCCAAATTCGCTTTGGCCATTCTGAAAGTATATATTCTTTTATTCGATTTAAATTCTGCACTTACTTTGCCCAGATCATGAATTTGATCAAAACCCAATTCCTTCCAACCTTTTATAGTTTGATCAAGATTTTCCACTAACCAAATGATTTGATCTACTTCTTTAAAATGTTCTTTGATTTGAGCATGAAGAGAACTGATCCAAAAAAATGTCAGGATATTAATGAGAGCAAATCTGAATTTTTTCATGATTTTATGGTTTATTCATACCTCGATATTTATTTTTTGGCCAACAGATCTGATATAATTTGCTGCCGCAACGTATTCTTCTTCGGTTGTAAGATGTTCCATCATCAACGGAATATCTTCCAATTCAGCTAATTCCGAGAGGTAAACCTGATAATTTAATTTCCCAAGACCCGGTCTTAATTCATCCAACTGGGGGATGTAATTATCTTCCCTGAGGGTTATGTCCTTGGCATGGCAACTCCTGACATAAGGTCCAAGCATCTTAAAACATAATTTAATCAATTCGCCATTTTTAAAATATAATTGAGGACTCACCACCATATTGACAGGATCGATATGAACACCAAATCTTTTCCTGTTTATGGCTTTGATCAATTTAACATAATTCTCCGGGGAATCGGGATAAGCCCAAGGCATGGCTTCCAGGGTAAAATAGGTATCCGAAGGATTAACTGCATCAATGATCTGCCTGGCAGTTTCTACAATTAAGTCAAATGTATCCTGTGTTAGGTTATCCTGATGTGGACCGGCCCAATGCTCAGGATTTCGTGAACCGGATACATTAACACAACAATTAGCACCGATTTGATCAGCCAGCACTAAACCTTTAATGCATTTTTCAATAGATTTTTTGCGCTCATTTTCATCGGGGCTTACCATGTTACTCCAGGCTCCTACCTCAGAAATTACAATATCATTTTTTTCAGCTGCAGAGCGATAAGCGTTAACGGTATGCTGATCAGAACCTGGTTGAACCGGGCAATATGCGGCTCTATAACCTGCTTTTTTCAAATACATAATCCAGCTTTCCGGATCATCAGACTTATCAAAAACCGGACCCCCAAGTCTTACTTTTTTTATATTGGAAGCATATAGATCACTTATGTTTGTTCCTAAATAAGCCATTGTTGTTGTTCCTAATAATAATTCATTAAATGTTCTTCTTTTCATAATTCCGTATTATTTAAGGAAGATCTTTTCCTGTCCTCGCGCCCTCCCCCTCCCATCCAGGGGATACCCGCTGGATCGTTCAGCAGCTAAACCATAAGGAATCAAGTTCATTTGTAAAAAAACAGCGTTACGATAATCGCATCATCGATCCTTGTTTCAAAAATTTTTCCGACCCAGCTGGACCAAATTATCTTGCTTTAAATCGACAGGTTTGAATCTCAACCTGTAATTATATTTTTCAGGATAGGTCCTGTATGGCTGTCGTACAGTAATGGGAGTACCACCTACTCCGCTCACTTTATGATCAACATTCAATATTACAGATGATCCGCGTTTTAATTGAAAGGGATACCAGACTTCTCCAAGATTACTGTATGGATTTATACTAAAATTAATCGCATTATCAGAATATATTGCCAGTCCTTTCCCATTCGCCTGTTCAACAAAGAGCCACCTGACATCGGTTTTATTCCCAAAATCCTGTGGTATGATATAGGGCATAACTATCCTGTCAAATTCTTCCGAATAAATCCCTGTTTTAGCCCCATTCTTTCGATCAGGATATGTTTCAAAAGGACCTTTCCCATACCATGTTACTTTACTGTAAGAATTATCCAACCTGAATTGAAGTCCGATTTTTTGGAACCAGTGAATATCATCTCTCGGCCGTCTTGCCGGAAATTCGGTATTTGGGATTACCGTGTGTTCGAAAATAATATCACCCGTACCGTAAAAAGAATAATGGAAATAATTGATAAACTGGAGGGTTTTGTCGATGAATGAGGTTGATAGGATTTTGAATATTAAATCAATGTGCGAAGAAGAAACTTCTTTTATTTCATATTCCTCAACTTTATGAACAAGGGAATCCAATCCCCACTCATACCATTCATCAAATTCGGCGCGGGTCCAGTGTGAAATTTCATTGACGATCCATGGCCTGAAGACATTAAATTCAGGTCCGTTCAGAAAAATATCCGCATTTTGATAAATTATCTTATTAATACAACCTGTTGATAAGTCTATTTCATACTTGAAAGCGGAGCCTTTCAATGATAATTTTTTATCCACATGGTCAAAAGATACTGGATCAGAACCTGGGAAATCCGACCTAAGTTTTTCAACATTACTCTGAAATAAAAATTCTTTAAATGTAATCTCAGAATCCTTTGTTGCCCACCAGGTATCCTCGGCAAGCACTAGAGATAACAGCAACCTGTATTCTGCTCCTGGTTGCATATTTATATTCTCAAGGGGGATAGAAATCATTTTTTGATGTTGGGGAGGAATGTTTTCTTTAATCACCCCACTTTGCAAAGTATTCGCATCCTCCAGAAAACTCCAATTCAGATTATACTCGTTAAGGTTTGTGAAATGGAATTTATTTTCAACAAGAATTTTGCCGTTTGATTGATCCTTCAAAGTAAATAAAACTGGGGTATGGGTGACTTTTACCTGGTGAGATTCAGGCTGCAGCGTTCGATTTGAAAAAATGATACCATCCATGGTTGCAGAATGTGACGGAGTAGCCCCATAGCACAGGTATTCACCTTTTTCTATAATTGTATCCATTTTCAACCAGAGTATGAGGTGATCCTTTGGTTGTTTTTCTGTCTTATTGAATCCTAATTTATCTGGTTGAATGGCTTGATTATATAACCGAATCTCATCAAATACAGCGTTGGATATAAACCCCGGTTGATTTTCTGCATCCCGTTCATGATTTTTTCCAATCGTAACCGGATGTATTGTACGCTTTATATTGCCATGAGCAGGTTTTTCGCCTATAAGTATTCCGTCCAGGAACAGCCGAATTGATTTACCATTGTAAACTCCAGCCACATGATGCCAGTTAAAATTCCAATCCTGGGGTAACCTCGACTTTACTTCATATTTCAATTCAGAATGATATTTTCCATCCTGGGTGTATATAGCAAATGAAAGGGAATCTTCTATATATTGATCCAGGGAAAAAGAATGATTTCCTTTTGTAATCATTGCATTAGAACCATTATATCCTCTGGGAAAAACCCAGGTTTCTACAGTAAGCTGATCATTCATACTATGCAGATGATTGCCAGGTGTGATTTCAATAAAATCATCCAGACCACTGAAGCCGAAGGCTTTACCGGAAATTCCATTTAGAATTTCCGGTCTGCCCATGATTGTGACTTCCTGTTTAAAATCCGAGCTATCCGGCGTGCTTCTCAAATTGTCGTAAATCCCCTGGTTAACCCAATCCCAGATAAATCCACCCTGGATCACGGGATATTTGTGAATTCTATCCCAGTATTCATTAAAATGTCCCATTGAGTTCCCAACCGCATGAGCGTATTCACCAAGAATAACGGGTCTGGTTGCAGTGTCGGCAATGGCATCCAGCATAGCAGGGCTCGGGTATCTTGTCCCTATAATATCGGCAAAAGGAGCATCCCCGTTAGGATAGTTGGTCTGATGATATACCGGTCGGGTGGGGTCATTTTTTTTGACATATTCAGCCATTTTGTAATGAATCGGTGCCAGGCCACATTCGTTTCCCATGCTCCAGATAATCACGGAGGGATGGTTTTTATCCCTCTCAACAAAGCGGGCGGTTCGATCCATGAAAGCATTTTCCCATCCGGGTAAACTTGCCAGGTATTGTTCTCCATAATGACATTCCGCGTTTACCTCATTGCAGATGTAAAAACCATATAGATCAGCCAGATCATAAAATAAAGGGTCATTGGGATAATGAGATGTACGGATAGCATTGATATTCAATTGCTTCATCAACTTCATATCCTTCTCAATTAATTCTTTTGTCATGGTTCTTCCCAAACGTGGATCATGTTCATGACGATTTACTCCTTTCATTAAAATAGGTATGCCGTTTATGTGAAGTTGTTTATCTTTTATTTCAATCTCCCTGAATCCTATTTTTTCTTCAGTTATTTGAAGTATTCGATTATTCTGATCTTTCACTTCGAGTACAAGGGTGTATAAATTTGGTTTTTCAGCTGACCATTTAACCGGATTTTTTATTTCTTTCGATATTTTTAATTCTTCTTCTCCTCCAGCAATTATAGTCTTAATCGTACCGTAAATATTTGCTTTCTCATTTTTATTTTGATCAAATAACCAGGCAGTAACTGATAATTTTTCAACTGCATTTAGATGATCATTTTTTACTTTGCATTTTAAGCTTAAGGTTGCGTTGTTATAATCATCATCGAGAGCTGTCGTAATAAAAAGATCACGGATACTGATTTTTGGCAGTGCGTATAAATAAACATCCCGGTATATTCCTGCAAAACGCCACATGTCCTGGTCTTCCAGATAACTGCCATCACACCATCGGACTACCTTTACGACCAGTTTATTTTCCGCGTTTTTAAGATATGGCGTGACTTCAAATTCACCTGAAGTCATACTTCCTTTATCAAAACCCACATATTGTCCGTTTAGCCATACCCAATAGGCTGATTTAACACCTTCAAAATGAAGCAATACTATACGATCTTTCCAATTATCCGGAGTATTGAAATATTTCACATATACTCCGGTGGGATTAAAATCATCCGGAACTTTAGGTGGGTCGTAGGGCGAAAATTCCATCGGAACATTTCTGTAAATGTTATAATCAAATCCTTGCATTTGCCAGGTTCCTGGAACCACTATTTCTCCCCAATTAACTAGATCAACGTTTATATTCTGATAATCCGTGGGGACCAGGTATGGGTTTTTAAACCATTTGAGTTTCCAGGTCCCGTTCAAGGATAAGAAAAAAGGAGATTTCTGGTAATCTCCTTCTAATGCGCTTTGCTGATCTGTATATGTAAAAACCGGAACATGTGGAGGTGATTGATTTTCCTCTACATTTTTGGGATTTTCTATGTAAAAATTAATATCATTGTTGAAATTGTTCTGGGCAAACAAATTCAAAAAAAAACTATTTACAAATAATAATAGTAGTACTAAAAGTATAATTGTATCTCTACCCATAAAAAATTCTATATTATCCTTAGATCTAATTTTTGTTCTCGTTAATATGTAAATGGTAAGTCAACTTCAAGACGGATCCCCCATTTTCCAGGCTTGTATATCACAAAATCAAAATTATAGGGTGGAGCATTTACATATGCCTGGAACGGAAATTGAACACCTGATATTTCAACTGATTTTCCGGTATTTCTAAAAGTACTATACATTCCTTCCGTTGGGGTAATTACAAATTCGCCTATTTCAAGTTGCTTACCACTGAAAAATCTGAAGGTGATTTCATTAGACATCTCATTTAGCAGGGAAAATTCAATTTTTGTAATATTGGAACTTTTATTAGGAACCTCATAGGGCACCTTGAATATATCAACATACTCACCCTTTTCCCAAAAACCTGCGACAATGGAATCCTGATTGTTTACTACTTTAAATACCATTTTACCATTTCCTTCCATTCTTCCTTTTTTCCATTCACCTTCATAATAATCACCATTATTCCAGATATATTTTCCCTTGCCATGTGGCAATCCTTTCTTAAAATTTCCTTCGTATGTATCACTTCCCCTAGCTAAACCATAACCATCTGCCAATCCTTTTTTACACTCACCATCATAAGTATCAGAAATTGATTTCATTAAAACCTTACAATCCTGCAGGCATATAACCGAAAAATCATCTTCTGTATCTTTTTGAGAGTAAATCAGCAATACTAAACCTATCAGAAGTCCCCTATTAAGCAGCATATGGAAATAATATTATTTTACTTTTTAACAGGCCGCCATAATCCTTTGAAAAATTAACACAGGACTAAAAAGAAAGAAATAGAGGATGAATCAAAAGTATCATCTCGGTCTTTTCGGAGAGATCTGAAAGCGATTAATTTGTTGACAATCAAGCATATACAGATTCTCCAATAGGTCGAAATGATATTTTTGACACTTTTGAGACATCCTCTTTCTATTAAGCCATAATACTACCAACCTTCGTTCTGGGATAAATTTGGATTATTATCAATTTCCTGTTTAGGAACTGGTAATAAGTTGAATTTATCCGTTACATGATCCTTCCCAGCTTCCTGCATTCTTTCTACAAACATTCCTTTACGCACATAATCGAACCAGGAATGACCTTCACCCCATAGTTCCCTGTTACGTTCATTCTGTATTTCATCACGGAAGGTTTCTTTTGTCCAGTCCGGAGGATTATAGGGTGCAACTCCAGCACGTACTCTCACCTGATTAATACTGGCAACGACCTGGTCGTTTGGAGCTGGATTAAGCTCATTAAGTATTTCGGAATGCAGTAATAGTATATCCGCATAGCGTATGAGTGTCATATTCTGTGGATGTTCGGCCCATCCAAGATATTTTTCATACTGCCATTTTTTACACCAATAAAACCACCAGAGTTGCGAATAATCCTCCCATAACAACTCCAATCTTTTATCAACGGGAACCGGTAGCCACCCATCCTGCCAGAAAATCTCATATCCATCAGGGCCCTGTACCCAGGATTCAGGTGCTGAGTAACCCCACCAGGCATTTTCAAGTTCCATGGCCTGCATATTCTGTGCCAGCCAGGTTCCCTCATACCCAAGTCCTGTTGAATATTGAATTGAAAATATATGACCAAGTTCCGGTGAGTTTTCAAGAGTGTAATCGAATACATCCTGAACATTTTCGGCCAATGCATAGGTATATGGAGCCTGCATCAAATCTTCGAACTCACTCAATGCCTCCTGGAGATCCGATGTGTTAATATTCGATGGCCCACCTCCCCAGCCTCTTGTAAGATATACTTTTCCCAGAAAGGCTTTCGCTGCTCCCTTGGTAACTCTCCCGGTGTCCTCATACCTATCGTATGAAACAGGCAATACAGAAATTGCATCATTCAGATCGGATATGATCTGAGAATAAACTTGTTCTATCGGAGTTCTACTGACTTGTTCAATATCATCAAATCCCTGAATTGAATTTAGGATTAGAGGTACATCTCCCCAGAACTGGACAGCATAAAAGTAACTTAAGGCTCTGAAGAACTTGGTTTCTGCCATCAATCTTTCTCTCAAATCATTATTCATTTCAATATTTGGTAATTGTTCAAGAGCCAGATTTTCTTTATTAACAGAATTATAGGTCCAGTTCCATAAATTTAGTATATCACCCTCTCCCGAGGTATATGTAAGGTTTTCCATTGAACTAAACCAATGGGTGTGCATAATATCCGTAATACCATCCGTCACATTCATAAAAGGTAGACCCGTATTCCACCATTCATTACCATAAAGCTGAAAATTGTTATAGACGGTGCTGACGGCAGCTACCGCATCTGCCTCGGTGTTATAGAAGTTTGTTGGGGCGATATCAGAATACACTTCTTCTTCAAGAAATTTTTCCATACATGAAAAACTGGTAATCATAAGAAGAATTGCGACTATATTTATATTCACTTTCATTGTTTGTATGACTTTTGTGTTCAACATTCTATTAAAAACCTAAATTGATTCCACAAAGAAATGTCCTGGTATTCGGGAAACCATTCAAATCTATTCCATATTGCCAGGCTGTCTGTCCGGCTGCATTAACTTCCGGATCATATCCGATATAATCGGTTATTGTTAATACATTCTGTACATTGATATATACTTGAGCTCTTCGTAACCAGGATATTGTTTCGGTAGGTATATTATAATTTAATCGTATATTTTTAACCCGGACATAACTTCCGTCAAAGACCTGGTTATTACCAAAGTCATAGTTAGCACCCGCCTTAGGTACGTCTGTATCCATATTTTCCGGGGTCCAGCGATTCCACATGGCAGCCGTAAGGTTTCCATTGCTGATAGATCCCATTTGATGTGCGTGCGCAAACATCGGAGCAATAATGTCATTACCTTGTGATCCATTAATGAATATGATTAAATCAAAGCCCTTCCATGAAAAAGTATTGGTAAATCCAAAAGTATAATCAGGATTAGGATCGCCTATAATATCTACATCATCCCCATCAAAATCACCATCACCATCCACATCCTTATAGCGGACATCACCAGGTTCAGCTCCCGGCTGAATAGGATCACCATTTTCATTCACATAAGCATCCACATCATCCTGATCTCTGAAGATTCCATCTATTACGGGATACCTCCATACTCCAAGCGGTAATCCGACATCAATATACACTGCACCACCGTGTTTGTTTCTGCCATCATTAGCAAGTGTGATGGCACCCCCCTCAGACAGTTCAAGAATTTCGTTACGGTTTAATGAAAGGTTGCCGTTTATATTCCACTTAAATTTATCAACCAGGATATCATACATTAGTGAAAATTCCAGTCCCCTGTTTTCCAGTTTTCCTACATTTCGTAGGTGTTCAGGAACGTCAAAAACGGGTGGAGTAAATCCGGCTGTTCCCGGAAGATTTACGGCAAGTAAAAGATCTGAGGTCTTCTTAATGTAAGCATCTGCTATAATATTAAGCCGGTTATTCAGGAATCCCAGCTCGATACCTACATCGAACTGATCTGTTGTTTCCCATTTCAGATCCGGGTTTGCCATTCGATAGGGGCCCACTCCGGAACTTTTAACACCTTCCGCGAATGTATAACTCTGTATGCCCATTAAGGCCAGCGAACGATAGAGACCAATTTCCGAGTTACCTGTTTTCCCATAACTTGTCCTTAGTTTCAGATTGCTGAAAATTTTCTGATTTTTCAAAAAATTCTCCTCGGTCAATCTCCAGGCAACTGCAAAGGAAGGAAAGAAAGCCCATCTGTTATCCGTACCAAATTTGGATGATCCATCCGCTCTTCCGGTAACTGTTATCAGGTAACGATCCATTAAATTATAATTAATTCTGCCCAGCCAGGAAGCAAGTGACCATTGATCTTTCCACGAGTAGGAGGGTATGGTCTGATCAGCTCCGGCGCCCATATTATTATCTTCAAATACATCACTCGGAAAATCCTGAGAACCTGCACTACTTCCTTCTACTATTTCCTGCTGAATGGTGAATCCTCCAACAATATTTAGTTTATGCCATGTTCCAAAATTCTTATTATAGGTGAGTATGTTTTCATTTAATACAGATCTGCTGAAATTATAGTTCTTACTGGCCGATCCATTCGTCAATGATCCCGAATAAGTACTCGTCGGGAAAAACCTGTTTCTGCGAATATTGTTAAGATCTGCTCCAAAACTGATTTTTAAATCAAGACCTTCGATGATTTTAAACCTCGTATATATATTACCTAAAATCCTGTCATTAATTACCTGGTTTTTTGCTTCCTCCACAAATGCAACCGGGTTTCCTCTCAGGGTACCGGTACCGGTAATGGTCAGGTTTCCATCTGCATCATAGGGAGCATAAACAGGCCATGCCTTCAATGCAGCAGATACACTGCCCGCATTAAACCACTGCAATCCTCCCTCTGATCCAGAACTGTTGGACACATTGTAACTGTATAAGAGATTTGCACCAAAATCCAGCCAGTTATTTGCTTCTGTATCGATATTAGTTCGGAATGAGAATCGACTATAATCCCCTCCTTTAATTATACCCTTATTATTAAAATAATTGAAGGAAACCGCATATTTGGTAGCCTGGCTTCCTCCGGTTACAGCCAGTTGATGATTGGTTATTGATCCTTGTCGTAAAATTTCATCCTGCCAGTCAGTATTCGGTAACTCGATCCGGTTTCCCAAGCTATCAATACCATATCCCTGTTTGTACTCTTCCGGTGTACCATGATATTGTGCTTCCGTGGCTGATTCCTGTCCGCCACCAATATACTGGCCAGTAAATATGGGTTGTTGCCCGGTATTGATAAGTTGTTCGTTTTTTACAGTAGCAAACTGATAGGCATCCATCATGTCAATTTTATTGGCAATATTCTGGATACCATAATATCCTGAGTACTCGACAAGAGGCCTCCCTTCCTGTCCACGTTTGGTAGTGATCAAAACAACGCCATTCGCTCCTCTCGCACCATAAATAGCGGTTGCAGACGCATCTTTCAATATTTCAATACGTTCGATGTCACCAGGATTCAATCCAGCAAGGAGATTCATCTGTGGAAGCACACCGTCGTTTGGCCCGCTTGTTGGGATTAAACTATTGTTTGAATAGACAGGATACCCATCAATAATATAGAGGGGTTCGGCCTGGCTATTTATCGAATTGGCACCTCTTACCCTTACACTTATGGCTCCTCCCGGTGCATGTGAAGATTGAGTTACTTGTACTCCGGCAGCGCGACCCTGAATACCCTGTTCAAGTGATATTAACGGAGTGGCTTCCATATCTTCTTTTGTGATTGAAGCAACTGATCCGGTTAGGTCGCTCTTTCTTACTGTTCCATATCCAATAACCACTACTTCTTCCAATTGAGAAATATCCGGTTCCAGGGTTAAATTAATTACAGACCTATTCCCCACCTGGATTAATTGTGTCTTATAACCCACTGAACTGAAAGAAAGTGTGGCATTTTCCGGAACAGTTAACTGAAATTTCCCTTCCAGATCTGTAACAGTTCCGGTAGTAGTTCCAGTAACGATAATACTTACACCAGGAATTGGCAGTCCATCTTCGCCTGATATCACAATACCAGATACCGTTCTGTCCTGGCCGAAAGCCTGATGTAATCCGCTAACATTTGCCATGAGAAAAAAAATAAGCATTAAAGCAAATGTTGATCCAATTTGTGTGAAAATATTTCTCATACACGTAAAAATTTTATAATTCGTTAATTCTGAGATACATGAATTTTTATATAACCGTGATAAAGAAGATCACCATTGAAATAAGTAATACAACCAGTAATGCAATTCTGACCTTATAAAGAGTGAAAAATTTCTTTTGATCCAGTTTCATTTGTTTTAGCTTAAAAAATGCACTCTTACATTTATACAATTTATTAATTTATGAATGTAATAGGGAGTATGAAATATTATAAGAAAGGGGGTAAAATCGTATCTGGTGGAATTTTTCGTAAATATTAGTTGATGAATTAGTATTTTTTATGAATGATATTGGGAAGCGTAATCTGTAGGGGTCTTGTCAAAATGTTTTTGAAAACACTTGCTGAAGTATTTTGGATCAGTAAAACCTACTTCCGAGCTGACTTCCGATATTGATATTTTTGTCTGTGCGAGTATCTGAGCTGCACGTTTTAGTTTAATGGCTCTTATAAATTCTACAATGTTCTGGTCGGTAAGAGCTTTCAGCTTTTTATAAATCAGCGAATGACTCATTCCAATGGTACGGGATAGTTTTTCAACATTAAAATCAGGATCTGCAATATTTTCTTCAATGATTCTAATGATTTGATCCAGGAATTTTTCGTCAGGAGTATGAATGATAATATCCTTTGGCTTTAACAGGAATTCCTCCCTGAATTTCTGGCTGAGCCTTTTTCTGCTAACTATTAAATTTAGGATTCGGGCTTTTAAGGTTTGTGTATCAAATGGTTTGGTAATATAATCATCTGCACCGGCTTCAAGTCCTTCGATTTTATAAACAATAGAAGTTCTGGCAGTTAATAATATGATTGGGATATGACTGGTAATTATATTTGATCTCAATTTTACACATAGTTCCATTCCATCCATTTCAGGCATCATTACATCACTTATGATAATATCGGGGATTTCCTTTATTGCAATATCATAACCTTGCTTACCGTCAGATGCTTCCAGGACTCCATATTCTTTTTTTAATATTTCTTTCAGAAAAATGATTATATCCGGATTATCTTCAATAATCAATACAACTGGCTTGTCTTCCTTTATTAATTCCGGTACCAGTTTTGGCTTTTGAGTTTCATCAATATCTTCTTTGGAATCTTGTGGGATACGGTAATGATCGATATGTTCACTGTTTTTAAAGTTTTGAATAATTTCGGTTTCTTTTAAATGATCGGAACCGGCAGGAAGATATATCACGAACTCAGTTCCAACTTCTTCCTTGCTGATTACCTTTATTTTACCTTTTGAAATTTCAACTAAATTTTTTACCTGTTCAAGGCCAATTCCTGAACTTGGAACATTTTCAAAATCTGGTTGATCAACCTGATAATATCGTTTAAATATTTTGTGAATATGATCTTTTGAAATACCACACCCGCTATCTTTTACCGATATTTCAACCCACTCTTTACTGGATTCTGGCAAGTCTCCGAATTCTGCAACGGAATAACCATCCGGTGACTCCTCGGCTTTATTTATTACAGAATTATTTTTCCGCACTGTAATTTTAATGTTTCCATGTGGCGGAGTAAACTTGAAAGCATTTGATATAAGATTGAATAATATGATCTCAAGTTTGTCCCGGTCATACCACATCACAATTTTTTTCTCCTGGAAATCAAATAAATAATCAATTTGATGGAGCTTAGCATGTTGCCGGAATGCGATTGCTATTTCATTTGTAAATTTTATTATATTTCCTTTTGCGGCATTAAGATTTAATTTTTCGTTTTCAAATTTCCTGAAATTCAGCAGCTGATTGGTTAACTTAAGTAATCGTTTTACATTTTTATTTACCAATTCAAGTTGTTGACGAATTCTGCGGCTTCCCTGATTCGATTTTAGAATTTTTTCAATAGGTCCCAATATCAGGGTTAGAGGAGTTCTAAATTCATGTGAAAGATTTGTAAAAAATTTTAATTGCATCTGGAATACTTCATTGTCTTTTTCATGATGTATCTGTTCTATTTCCAGACTATGTTTTAATTTCGCAAACTTTAAGGTTTGTAATTGAAGAAGGTAAAGTAATAGAATGAAGATAATGACATACATGGTATAAGCCCACCATGTTTTCCAGAAAGGAGGTTGAATTATTATTAATAAAGAAGCAACATCTTCATTCCATATACCATTGCTGTTAGTTGCTTTCACCTTAAAAACATAGGTGTCTGGATTTAGATTTGTATATGTGACATATCTTCTTTCAGATGTGGTGACATTCCAGGAATCATCAAATCCCTCTAATTTATATGCATATAAATTTTTTTTCAGGTTAAAATTACCAAGTGTGAGAAATTCCAATGAAAATACCGGCTCCTTGTGCGTAAGGGTAATGCTTTCTGAGTATCTTATATTTTTAGCGAGAATTGTGCGATTATTAATTTTTTCTCCAATTTTTACTTCTCTATTATGGATGATTAATTTTGATATATAAACTTCGAATCCAGATTCATTATCCTCAATGCTATCCGGGAAAAATGCAGTTAAACCATTGATGCCGCCAAAAAATATCTGGTCATCTTTGCTTTTAAATGACGCATCCCACATAAATACATTGGATTGTAATCCGTCATTTTCATAATAATTTATAAATTGCTCATTTTCTGGATTAAATTTTCCGATTCCATCACTGGTACTTATCCAGATATTCCCCTTTTTATCTCCCGCTATACCAAATACTGAATTATCAGGAGCACCATTTGTCTTATCATATTTTGAAAATACCAAGCTGTCATTGATTTCTTTCACCTTGATTAATCCATTTACATTGGATCCCAGCCATATATTATCACTGTCATCTTCGTAAATTGTAATAAATCGATTGTCAAGGATGGTGTTATTATTATCCTTGATTCGATCAAAAATAATGAGTTCATCCTCAGATTTCTCAGGTGAAAAAATTGTATCAGAATTTATTGTTAATTTGCATAAGCCCCTGTTCCATGTTGCTAACCAGAATACATTGGGCGGTCGGATCAGAACAGACTGGATATTTATATTCTTTAACTCAGATTTGTGATTGTTATGATTCCCATATTGTACAAGTTCATTATTTATATGGTTGTATATATAGAAACCATTTTGTGTACTTATCCAGATCCTTCCGGATTTATCCTCTGTAAATTCATGAATTTCTAATATTTCTTCGGGTTTAAATCTGGTAAATTCTAACACATGTGAACTATAAATATTTTCAGCATAACATAATCCATCTTCGAATGTGCCAATCCAAAGGGTTTCTTTACTGTCTACTAAAATTGCTGTAATGTAATCCGAATTAATAGAATTTAAACTTTGAGAATTATGTCTGTAATGAATTATATTTTTCATACTTTGGCCTGGCAATCTGTTTAATCCGTTATTGTATGTTCCGATCCATAATTCACCTTTTTTATCCAAAAAAACAGAACGGACGGTATTCCCACTTAGACTTTGTTGATTCATTGGTATATGCCTGTAATGCTTAAAGTTTTTAGTATTTATATAAACTTTTGACATTCCCCTGTTTAAATAGGTTATCCAGATTATTCCTTTTTTATTTCCATAAATTCCGGTTATTTGCTCATCAATAAGACTATTGGGATTGCCACTTTCATATGTAAAGGTTTTGAAGGTACCATCTGATTTGTTTAGTTGGTAAGCTGATTTGCCAATCCCAAACCATATTTGTCCAGTATGGTCTTCGTAAATAGAAGTAGTGGGGTATTGTGACCATGAATATTCATATTTATTATCAGATTGGGTTAAATACCCAGCCAAATCATAAAAACTTTTACTCTTCCTGTCAAAAAGAATAATGCCCTGATCTGAACCCATCCAGATAATTCTATCAATATCCAGTATTATTGTGTTAATTAAATTGCCTTCATTGTTATTGTTTTTGGGGATGTCGTAATATTCCAATTTTTTAGTTGTCAAACTAAATTTCTTCAGATTCTTATGGATTATCCATAATGCGTGTTCATCATTATCATATATAATATGTCCTTCAAAATCTCCATAAAAACGTTGAACATTTTCCTTCTGAACATCAATCCTGTTCAAACCGTTTCTTGTATTAATCCATAAATAACCATCTTTATCTTGCACAATCGACTTTTTGCCTCTGGGAATGTTGTTATTTGAAAGTGTATTAGAATGATCCGGATTATGTTTATAATGATGGAATATTTCCTGATCTTTTTTGTACATGCATATTCCATTACTGAAAGTACCTATCCAAATATTTCCTGACCGATCTTCAAAAATTGTTGTAATGAAATTATCAGATATTGATGTTGAATCATCCGGGTTAAATAAAAACCGCTGAAATTCATATCCATCGAATTTTTGAAGGCCGGTATACGTAGCCAACCATATATAACCTTCATTGTCTATATGTATATATTCAACTAGATTATGAATTAATCCATCCCTTACTGAAAAATCTTCGAAAACGATGCGATTGGATTGAGATGAAGATAAAGATGGGATTAATAAGAAAAATGACAGAAGGATAAAGGTCTTTATCGGTAAGGATATGTAAGATAGAGCTATATTTTTAAGCAAATAATAATCGCTACTCATTTCAATGAATTAATGTCACTTTAGCATTAAATCGAATTTTTCTGTAGTATAAGTTAAAACATTTTTTTTAATTTTTAATGGATAATAGGCTTAAATTTTTTATTTAACCTTGTGAAAATTAGATACTTATAGCATATTTCAGGGTGCTTTTATTTTCTTTTTATTAACTAAAGGGATTTTGCAAAGGGTAATAAATACCCTTGGGTAAATTGAAGCCAATATCTTTTATGCCGAGCATCCTGCACGCGTCAAATAATGTTTTCCCTACATGTTTGAAGCCTACCGCTGTATGATGAGGGAATTTCTTTTCCAGCAATCCGTACCTATAAAATCGTCCCATGTCGTTAATTGCAAAAACGGCTATGCAGCCGAATGATTTTGGATTAATATCCAGTATTTCTCCCTCGGCCACGTAAGATTTTAATTCACCTTCTGCAGTACTCTGAAATCTGAAAATAGTTGTATCACCAGGTTTTATCTGTCCCTCCAGTGTCCCACGCGTTATGTTTGGTTCGCTATCAGGTTCCAGCAAACGATGCATAATCAACTGGTATTTCATGGATTTACTGGACATACAGGTTGAACAAGTATTACCGCAATGAAAACCCATAAAAAGATCTGTCAGACTATAATCACCCACCTGAGTTTTGACTTCATCATACATGTCTCTTGGAACGGTATTGTTAATATCCAGTAATGTTGCCGGTAATTCGGAGGCAAGTGTAAGCATATATTCACTAATTGCCCCGTAAATATCAGTTTCACAGGCGATCGGGATACCTCTTTCGGCAAATCTTGAATTGACGTAACAGGGAACAAACTCGAAGGAAGTCTGGAAGGCTGGCCAGCATTTATTGGCAAAAACGGCATATTCACTGGCACCTAACTGGTTTTCCATAAATCTTTTTAATGTAACTTCATATTGAGCTAATTTTGGGAGCACTCCGGGATAATTATTTCCTTTTCCAAGATCCCTTTCCATCTCATTTATTATTGCAGGAATTTCCGGATCATCGATGGATGCATTGTACAATTCAAACAGATCAAGCTCACTGTTTTCCATTACCTCAATTCCAAGACCATATAAAGGTTTAATTGGTGCGTTGCATGCCAGAAAATCATATGGTCTGGGACCGAATGAAAAGATCTTTAATTTTTTTAAGCCTAGTATTACTCTTCCCACATGTATGAATTCAGATATATACCCGGCAATTTCATCCGGTGTACCAACGGGATATTCTGGCATATGAATGCTTAGGTTCCTTAGATTTGCATTATAGGAGGCACTAAGTAAACCACAATATGCATCACCTCGACCATTTACCAGATTATTGCCATCTTCTTCTGCAGCAGCAACCATCATAGAAGGACCATCGAATTTTTGCATCAACATGGTCAGCGGACCTTCGGGACCAAAATTTCCAAGATATACAACCAGTGCATTAATTACTTTTAATTTTATTTCTTCTAATGCCCGCAGTACATCATTCTCATTTTCAATTATTGTTTCGATTTCTGTTACAGGGATGTTAGCGAGTTTGCATTCTTTTACTATGTTTATTCGTCTTTTTTCTGATAAATCAATGGGAAAACAATCGCGACTTACTGCAACTAATCCAACATTAACTTTGGGAATATTGGTTAAATTATTCATATTAAAAAAATTTAAATTAATAAGTGATTAAATCCTGTAGATCAGTTTGGATTATATTGTTAAAAAGTTACCGGTGAAATATTTGTTAATTGAAAAAGATCCAATATTAAAATTGACAATGAATTATCATTAAATCAACTTGTTTTCAGTTTTGTTAACAATTCCTTAACAATTTATTTCAAATTTAATAATTAAGATACAGCACTGCCCAAACTATTTTCTCTGTACAATTGTGATAATGAAATTATTTGTAATTGTAGCTTTTTTGTTGATCACCAATCCTGAGATAAATAATATCGAAAAAGGTGTGAAAAAAGTTCAGCTCAGCGGAACCGTTATTGAGGATATAACAGGAGAACCTATCCCTGGAGCCACCATCATTCTTAAGGAATTAAATAAAGAGATCTACACGGATTTTGATGGTAATTTTACGATTGAAGATCTCACCCCAGGTAAATATAATCTGGAGGTAAATTTTGTGTCCTTTAAGAAAAAAGAATTGAATGCCCTCGAAATAACAAATGAAAAGAATACACTGCTGATCCGTTTAAATTAGTAAATCTCCTTTGTTTTACTACCCATCCAATTTTTCTTCCTTCTTCATTGAAAACAGGATAATTAATTCAATCCTCATTCTTCTTTAAAAAAATAAATTTAATTTTAGGGATAATTTTTACCATTCTAGATTAAATAAAAATGTCGAGAAAAGTGTGTATTACGGGCGGAACAGGAATGATAGGTACTGCTTTACTGGAATTACTTGGTAAAGCAGGATATGACCTATCCGTGTTATCCAGGTCAGATAACCCACTTGAAGAGGCCATGGTATATACATGGGATATCCAAAAAGGGGAACTGGATATGGAAGCACTGACATCGACGAATTATTTGGTACATCTGGCAGGTGCCAGCATTGCCGGAGGAAAGTGGACGGTCGAACGGAAAAAGGAAATACGGGATTCCAGAATTAAATCTACCAGGCTTTTATTAGATAAATTGTCACAGTTAGATAAAAGGCCATCTGTTTTTATTGCCACTTCAGCGATTGGTGTATATGGGCACAATACAGGTGGGATCCTAATAGATGAGCACCGTGAAAAACCAGGCGATGATTTTTTAGCTACGATAACAAAAGAATGGGAAGAAGAAATGGCAAAAATAGAAAATCTGGGCATTCGACTGGTTATATTAAGACCGGGAATCGTATTAAGCATGGCAGGGGGTGCTTTACCCAGAATGGTGAAACCCGTGCAATTAGGAGTAGGTGCACCAATTGGAACAGGTGATCAATATATCAGTTGGATCCATATAGACGACCTGTGCCAGTTAATTCAATTTGCAATAGAAAATGAACAAATGAAAGGTATTTATAATGCGGTGGCGCCCAATCCTGAATCCAATAAGGATTTCACAAGGAAAATAGCCGAAACTTTGAATAAACCTTTTTTTATGCCAAACATTCCACCCTTCGTTCTTCGTTTATTATATGGTGAAATGGCGTCAACTATTATCGGAGGTAACAGGGTATCCTCCGAAAAGGTAATAAAGGAGGGATTCACTTTTCATTTTACTAAATTGGAAGATGCGTTGTATGATCTTTTAAAGAATTAAGTAATGAACAGATCCAGAAAAATTGATAAAAAGGCAAATATCAGATATCCGATCATCGAAAAGAGAAAAAAAAAGCATTTAAAAGTTTTCAGAGAAGAGGACAAATATATACGTGCTGCATTCGAAGATAAGGATTGGCATCATATTAAAAGTTCAGATTCATGGGCGATTTTCAAGATAATGGCTGAATTTGTCGATGGTTTTGAAAAACTGGCTAAAATTGGGCCCTGTATCTCCATATTCGGATCTGCACGTACCCATGAAGATAATAAATATTATCAGATGGCTAAAAAGATAGCATCACTTCTTGTAAAAAGTGGTTATGGGGTAATCACTGGGGGTGGACCAGGTATTATGGAGGCCGGTAACCGTGGTGCGAATGAAGCGAGGGGAAAATCAGTTGGTTTAAATATTCAATTACCTTTTGAACAGGAGAATAATATATATATAGATCCTGATAAACTTATATCATTTGATTATTTTTTTGTAAGAAAAGTGATGTTCGTTCGTTATTCACAGGGATTTATTGGGATGCCGGGTGGATTTGGCACCCTGGATGAGCTGTTTGAAGCGCTCACATTAATTCAAACAAAAAAAATCGGGCGATTCCCTATAGTACTTGTTGGTTCAGAATACTGGAATGGCCTTAAAAAATGGCTTTATGAAACTGTATTTGACCTTGAAGCTAATATAAGTGAAGGTGATTTCGACATTTTTCATATTGTAGATACTCCGGAAGAAACTGTTAAGATCATCAATGATTTTTATGCCAAATATATGTTGGCACCAAACTTTTAATCGTTCAGTTTGTGAGAAGAGAATATATTTTAGTTATTGCCATTATTGTACTCATTGCTGGATATATCATATCTGCTGGAGAACGTTTGAAAAAATCAAATAGTAAAATAGGGACAGATAGCATAAGTCAAAATAGCAATCAGCTAAATCATGTTATATTACAATCCTTCCCGGATTCTGTCAGTTTTGCAGGTGAATGGATTTCATTGGATGAGCCAGATCTCGCCGAAAGATATGACCGCGAGATCATTCTAAATACACATTTTCATTCAAATACAATTATTCTGATTAAAAAGAGTCATCGATGGTTTCCTCTGTTCGAGCCTATTTTGAAAAAATATGAAATACCGGACGATTTTAAATATCTAACATTGGTTGAAGGTGCCCTCCGTAATGACAGATCCCCACGTGGGGCAGTAGGTTTCTGGCAGTTTCTTCCCGCAACAGCCAGGGAATTGGGCCTGGAAGTGAACAATGAAGTAGATGAGCGCTACTGTCCGATCAGGTCAACCAATGCTGCCTGTAAATATCTTCTGAGAGCCAAAGATAAATTTGGCACCTGGACCAATGCAGCGGCATCATATAACATTGGTATGCGTGGATTAGCGAGAAACATGGAAAATCAAAACATGGAATCCTATTACGATCTATTGCTAAACGAAGAAACTTCCAGGTATATATTCAGAATTATTACCTTTAAACACATTTTCGAAAATCCACGGCGTTATGGTTTTGAAATAAAAGAAGATCAGCTATATGGTATCGAACCACTTGATTCAATAATCATTACATCAAGCATTAATGATTTAACTGAATTTGCATTTACTAAAGGTATTAATTATAAGATCTTGAAAAGACATAATCCGTGGTTGCGGAAGAATACCCTGACAATTAAAAAACCGAAAAAAGAATATGTCATTACCATTCCTAAATCTCATCACAAATCCATTCAAACAGAAGTGGCAATTTCTGATTCCTTAATGATAGGAGTTGATAGAATAGAGGATATGGAAGAAAATTAATTGAGTTTTTTTATGGGAGTGGAAGAAAAGGAAACCGGGACACAGATAGCAGATGCTTACGGGCATGAACATATTCAGGTTTTTGGCGCCCGTGAACATAATTTAAAAAATATTGATGTTGCCATTCCCAGGAATAAACTGGTGGTAATCACTGGCATCAGCGGAAGTGGAAAATCCTCGCTGGCATTTGATACCATCTATGCTGAGGGTCAGCGGAGGTATATGGAAAGCTTCTCCACCTATGCAAGGTCGTTTATTGGAAATCTTGAACGTCCTGATGTGGATAAAATAAACGGTCTTAGCCCGGTTATCTCAATAGAACAGAAGACCACTTCCCGGAATCCACGATCTACAGTAGGAACTGTTACGGAAGTGTACGATTTTCTTCGGTTATTATATGCTAGGGCTGGCGATGCTTATTCTTACCTGACCGGGGAAAAAATGATCAGACAAACCGAGGATCAAATTGTAAATCAGATCTTTAAACAGTTTAAGGATAAAAAGATCATGGTTCTTGCCCCGGTAGTCAAGGGACGTAAAGGACATTATAGGGAATTGTTTGTCCAGATTAGAAAATCCGGGTATACCAAAGTTCGGATTGATGGCGAAATTCAGGATATCGTTCCAAAAATGCAAGTTGACCGATATAAAGTGCATGATATTGAAATTGTAATCGACCGTTTGAAAGTGATCATAGATGAGCGTTACAGGGTGAGCGAATCCATTAAAACGGCCATGAAGGAGGGAAAAGGAGTCATTATGGTCCTAGAGTTTGATACACTGAAGTTGTACCACTTTTCCAAATTTTTAATGGACCCTGTAACAGGTCTGTCGTATGATGAACCAGCACCGAATCTTTTTTCTTTTAATAGTCCCTATGGGGCGTGTAACGTTTGCCATGGGCTTGGGGTTATAGAAGAAATCACAAAAGAATCGATCATTCCTGATGATGAATTATCAATCAGTCGGGGTGGGATTGCACCACTTGGTGAATATAGGGATATATGGATTTTTAAAAAAATTGAAGCCATATTAAAGCAACATGGAACTTCATTGTCCAGTAGAATAAAAGATCTTCCCGAAGATGTAATCAGCATCTTATTGTATGGCGCTGATCACCCAGTCGCAGTTAAATCAGTAAAATATCCAGGCACGGACTGGTATACTAAATTTGAGGGTATTATCCACTTTCTTCAGAAGCAGAAAGATGCAGGTACAGAAAAAATTCAAAAATGGGTACGTGATTTTACCATTGTTAAAACCTGTCCTGAATGCGGCGGTACACGATTAAAGAAACAGTCTGTTCACTATAAAATAGCTGATAAAAATATCGCAGAGCTGGCCAGCATGGATATTGGAAAATTGAGAGCATGGTTCGAGAATGTTGAAGATCAACTTTCGGAAAAACAGAACATCATTGCATCAGAAATCCTGAAAGAGATCAGGAAGAGATTGCATTTTCTGCATAATGTCGGGCTTGATTATCTTAATCTCAATCGTCCTTTAAAATCACTCTCAGGTGGCGAAGCGCAACGAATACGGTTGGCTACTCAAATTGGGACACAACTGGTTGGTGTCCTATACATCCTTGATGAACCGAGTATTGGTTTACATCAACGTGACAATATCAAGCTAATCAATGCTTTAAAAGATTTGAGAAATCTGGGAAATACCGTCATCGTGGTAGAACATGATAAAGAGATGATGGTTGAGTCTGATTTTATTATTGACATAGGACCTGGTCCTGGGCTCCATGGTGGGCATATTGTTGCTGAAGGGCCACCAGAAGAATTTATTCATAACAATACCTTAACAGCCGCTTTCTTAAATGGAACCATGAAGATAGCTGTTCCGGAAACAAGAAAAACAAGCAATGGGAAATCAATTCATTTAAAAGGAGCCTGTGGCAACAACCTGAAAAAAATAGATGTTGCATTTCCATTGGGTAAATTTATTTGTGTTACAGGGGTTTCTGGATCTGGAAAATCAACTTTAATACATGATACCTTATATCCAATTATTAATCAGAGATTGTACAGGTCAAGAAAGGATCCATTACCCTACGATTCGATCGATGGACTTCAACACATTGATAAAGTAATTGAGATTGATCAATCTCCAATTGGCAGGACGCCAAGATCTAACCCAGCAACCTATACAGGTGTATTTTCATTTATAAGAAGTTTATATGCTGAATTACCTGAATCGAAGATCAGGGGATATAAACCTGGAAGGTTTTCATTCAATGTAAAAGGAGGAAGGTGTGAAACTTGTGAGGGAGCAGGTATGCGGCTTATTGAAATGGATTTCCTCCCCGATGTATATGTACATTGTGAAACCTGCAAAGGAAAAAGATATAACAGGGAAACCCTGGAAGTGAGATTTAAAGGGAAATCAATCTCAGATGTACTGGACATGACGGTTGAGAATGCAGTAGAATTTTTTGAACATCAACCCCGTATAGTAAAGATATTAAAAACACTTAACGATGTTGGGCTGGGTTATATTACCCTGGGACAACATGCAACCACACTATCGGGTGGTGAAGCACAACGTGTAAAGCTTTCATCCGAATTATCAAAAAAGGATACAGGAAAGACTTTCTATATTCTTGATGAGCCTACTACCGGATTACACTTCCAGGATATCCAGCACTTGATAGATGTACTTCAAAAGTTGGTTAAAAAAGGTAATACTGTTTTGGTAATAGAGCATAATATGGATATCATCAAGGTTGCTGACTACATTATTGATTTAGGCCCAGAAGGAGGTGATCTTGGAGGGGATGTGGTTTTTTCCGGGACACCCGAAGAATTGATCAGAATTTCTGAAAGCTATACGGCGCTATATCTGAAACCTGAACTAAAATAAAGCCCTGTAGCATGATTTACTACAGGGCAACCAAAACATTAAAACTAAAACCTATCAACCATGAATTATCTATTTATATCAATCAATAATTCATTTAAAAAGTTCCCCATTACGTAAATTTTTTTTCTACCTCAATATTTTCCTGGTATAAATAATAATAAACTCCATCAATTTCTATTAGAAATTGAGATTTATGGATCATTGGTAACAGAATTACTGGTGTTTTAAATTTTATATTCCCTTTCAAATCGAACTGTCTGATGATGTTACCGTCAAAATCATAAATGACTACCTGATAAATTTTATATTCGATTGGATCAACATATTGTTTATCGGATTCAAGGTAATCTCTGATCAGGATATCGTGATCATCAAAGGTGATCATTTCATGATCGTTGCCAAATAGATTTTCTGTTGACAAGGTGTTAAAAAATAACAAAATATAAAATATCATTTTCATTTTTTCAGTATAATATATTGCAAGATCCATTTAAAATATATATTTACAAAATTATATTATTTGTAATTAAAATACACGAAATATAATATTGTTTTTATTTTACAGAACTGATTTATATTAGACGTATAATAATATTTTTCAATTGGGGTTTCTAAAAGTATGAGTCGTTAGAGCTATAAATCTTAATATAACCACGTCATCCGGGAAATTATTATTTATAAAATGTAAATTTATTATTTACATAGAATGGGTGTTGAGAAATATTAAATACGATTGTTAAAGATTTTAGAAATAGTCGAGTTCGATTAAATAATTGTTGGGAATTAATAAAAAAACATTGTGTCGGGCTGTCTTGGTAAATGGAAATCGTATTGAAGGAATTCCGGAGGATAAATCGAAGGAAAAATCCCATTAAAAAATAATTATCACCTTTGGTATAATTAGGCGTTGAAATAATTTAAAAGCCTCGTAATTTTGTATTCTATGTAGTTGATATTAAATTGATTAGATTTTGAATCTTAAAATCTCTAAAAAACGGGCCTATTGGATATTACAGATTAGCGGGTGGTCATTTTACGCGATCATTTATCTGGTTTTTATGTTCATCGTTGATGAAGAATCCCTGTTAAAAATCATATCGATAATTCTCTTTGCCTTTTATTTTTTCATTTCAACACATTTCTTACGAAGTATCATAATCAGGAATGGATGGTTAACCATTTCACTTATCAGACTATTACCAAGGGTAATATCTACTACCCTGATCCTTGCAGCCAGTAATTATATATTTATGGTTTTTGTAAGCTATGTATTGGGAACAATTGATCTTGATAATGATTTCAAACCGTTTTATATAGTCTTAAGTATATTTATGACGATGGTTTTTTACCTTTTATGGGCTTTGATTTATTTTATTTACCATTACTTCGAAAAATACAACTCCTCATTAAAATATGAAGCAGCCATTTATGAATTTGAGCTGAACAAACTTAAATCACAATTGAATCCTCATTTTATTTTTAATGCATTAAATAGCATCCGGGCACTTGTGGATGAAGATCCTGTTAAATCAAAAAGGGCGATAACGCAGCTTTCCAACATTCTCAGAAATTCATTGATCATGAATAAACGCAAGCTCATTGATTTTAAAGATGAGATTTATACGGTACGAGATTACCTTGAACTGGAAGCAATAAGACTGGAAGAAAGATTGAACATAAAAATCGAAATTGATCCAGAAGCGGAGAGATATCAGATTCCACCCCTAATGCTTCAGACACTGGTTGAGAATGGGATCAAGCATGGTGTAGCAACATTACCAAAAGGAGGAAAAATATCTTTAAAGGCCTGGGTTGATCAATCGAATTTAAGAATACAAATAAGGAATAGTGGACAGTATATTAATGGTACAGAGATTAATACCATAGGTTATGGTCTGGAGAACACCAGGCAGAGATTAAATCTTATTTTCGGACAAAGTGCCACCTTTGATATCAAAAATGAGGACAAAAATACAGTTTTAACAGAAATCACCATACCACAGTACATCTGATATGAGAGCATTAATAATAGATGATGAACGGCTAGCACGGAAAGAACTGCATAATCTATTGAAGGATTATAATGAAATTGAGATCGTAGGGGACGCAATTAATGCCGACGATGCCTATGATAAAATATTAAAACTAAATCCGGAATTATTGTTTCTCGATATACAAATGCCGGGCAAATCAGGATTTGACCTGCTGGAAATGTTGGATCATGTTCCAAAAGTGATATTTACGACTGCCTATGACGAATATGCACTTAAAGCCTTTGAAGTAAATGCCCTCGATTATTTATTAAAACCAATACAACCTGAGCGACTCGGGGAAAGTATAGGTAAGTTATTAAAGGAACAATACGCACTAAAACCCATTCAACAGGATGTAAGAACCCGGAAACTGGGAAGTGAAGATCAGGTATTTGTAAAGGATGGTGATAGATGCTGGTTTGTCAAGCTTGCCGACGTCAGGTTATTTGAATCAGATGGCAATTATATAAAGGTGTATTTTGAGGCGTTCAAACCCATGATACACAAATCCCTGAATGCACTTGATGAGCGACTGGATAACCGTACGTTTTTCCGGGCAAGTCGAAAGCACATTATAAACCTGAAATGGGTTGAAAGGATCGAACCCTGGTTCAATGGAGGACTACTTGTTCAGTTGAAAGGGGGTGATAAAATCGAGGTAAGCCGAAGACAATCTTCAAAATTCAAGGAAATGATGAGTTTGTAGTGATTAACCTGATAAATTCAAATATCAAGGTATTATCATTATTCAAACTGAGGATGGGAAAATAGCCAGAATATTAAATCTAATTACTAAAGGGTTTTAAAATCAAACCGATTGAAAATATAAAACCATCGGTTGGGGCATATATCTCAGGGAATATGGGATATTCGTGAGGTGGTAAGACCAAGGGGCTAAACCTCGACTGCCGTACATCTGTAAAATTCTCAAAGTTGGTATAAATACTTCCCCATTTTAAATTTCTCATAACCAGTAATCCCATAGTCCAGAAGTCAGGAGTTTTCGTTCCGTCTGACAATAATTGTCTACCAGTATAATATGTTTCATAACCAATTCTCCATTTTTCACTTTCATACATAAGTACAGATCCTGCATTATGTTTCGCAGTAAGCGGCTTTTGAGGATTGCCAGGTAAATAATTCAAAGATGCATCAATAAATGCATAATTGACAAACCATCTGAAGTTAAAGAAGCTAAGCTTGATGTTTGTTTCAGCTCCCTTACTGATAATATTTCCGTTTGCGTTCCTGAACTCATAGAAATCACTAGGTAATGAATCAAGCAATAGCCCGTCACTGATAATAGTGAAATAAAAAAGTTGGTTAAAGGATAAGCTTACCTTATCTAAAATGAATGCACTATAATTGATATCAAGATTTACACCATATGACCTTTCCGCATTTAATTTTTCTTTGTCTATCGGTAATATATTTCTGTAATTAATAAATTCAGCTTCCTCTGTAAACATATCCGGTATCTTATATCCCAATCCACCTCCGATACGACTTGAGAAATGAGTATTTGCTTTAAACAGCAAGGATATGCGTGGTAATGGGAAGAATCCCCAATCTTGTGCATAATCTGTTCTCAAGCCTGTTTCTAAAATCCATTTTTCTGAAAGGTTATGAATGTTATTTACAAATATTCCTCCGGTTATATCATTTTGGTCACGGTTAAGGGAATCGACATTTTCGATAAAAGAGGAACTGTAGACATTAGCGCCTAAGATCCATTCAGTTTTATCATTTTGTTTCTTATAACTTGCCTCTGTATAAGTATTCCATTGGGAACCATCAAACGTATAATCAGGAACATTTAAATTTCTATTGAAAAAAGAAATCGTATTTTTTACAGATATGGATTTACCATTAGAAAGTACACTTTCATAAACAGCCTGGGTGCTTGCTCTCTTCGACTTATTTTCTTCTGAATACTGGTGAATTCCATTTTCTTCATATTTTATTTTTTGCATATCCCCACCTATTCTGAAATCATACGCAAGATTCACTCCCAACCACAAAGTAGTTTTATCAGATGGATAGTAGAATAACTTGGGATTGAAGGTAAAGGATTTAGTTAAGGGGATATTACTGAATCCGTCATCTTCTGGATCATAAGGCCTTTGATAATTTCCCATTCCATATACTATATAGCCAAACTTATTATTACGTTTACTATAGAAAATATTCGCGGTACTACCTAATGCATGTGTTTGTGATAACATCAAATTTAGCTCGGGATTTTCCTTAGGAATTTTAGAAACCATATTTACCAATCCTGCGATAGCACCTCCTCCATATAGAGTAGAAGAACTTCCTTTAATGATTTCGAATTGTTCAAGGTCAAGTGGTGGTATTTGCACAATACTTAATCCTCCTGAAAAACCACCATACAAAGGGAATCCATCTTTTAACAATTGCGTATATCTACCATCTAAACCCTGGATTCGTATGTTCGTATTACCACTGCTTAATGAAGTTTGTTGCATCTGGATACCTGTACTTTCTCTCAAGACCATTGAGATGTTAGCCGGATTCATCACCGCTTTTTCTGTTAATTCTTCAGAACTGATATATTCTATGCGAGTAGGGATATTTTTAATTGTCCTGGTACTTCTTGATGCTGAAATGGTGATTTCTTCCAATTCTTCACCAGTTCTTCTTAGATAAAAAATGAGTGAATCCCGATTCAGAGGAAATAATAAAACAGTATCTATTGATTGAAATCCCAAAAACGAAATATTAAGAAGTTGTTCTCCATCAGGTATATCATAAATTTCTACACTTCCATTAAGGTCAGTAACTGCTCCTTTTTGTAAAACCTCAAAATAAACTGTTCCCCCGATTATAGGGGTTTTCTTATTTTCTGAAATAATTTGTGCTCGAAATATATTAATTTGAGTATGACCTAAATTAATGGATAAAATTATAAGCGTGAGGCTTAAAAATATCTTATTCATTATGGTAAAAGTAAAATGATAAATTGAGAAAAAATGACCTTGAATTGTTACTTTAGTTCAATTGTCAGCCAATCATTTTTGGAGGTTGCCAGATGTTATTCAGGAAAATGAAGGCATACTGATAGTTAAAATAGTAACTCAATTTTTCAGTATTTATTAATGGTTCATTTTCCAGGGTTGGTAATAAAGTAATAAAGACAGTAGTGCCACAACAAAAGCAAGCACAAAAAGGTGTACAATGATCTCTTTCAGCAGAATTATGATTGTGATCGGTTGATGATTTTATACGATCGGTGATTACATTATTGTGAGTAAGATTATCAGCACATGGTATTATAGATAGTGATAGAATGAAAATAGATAATATAATCGTTACTCGTTTCATGAATGTTTCAAAGATAAACAAAATATCATTCTAGCAAATATTAGCACAACTAAATCGCAGATTAACTACTCCGATACCTGATAATAAAAAAGATCAGTATCGAAATGAACCTGTTTTTCCTTACTAACAGGGAGTACTATTTTGTTTTTGTGAGTAGTTGGATACAGGGTGATCGGCAAATCCTTATTAATTTTTACAATAACCGGCATATTAAAGGTTTCAATAACATTGGACCATCGGTAGATTAATGTTAATCCGTTCCTTCGATATCTCTTTTTAACAACCAACTCAGGTATTTCAGTTGTCGTCAGATATTGCTGAAAGATTGGTTTGAGATCAAATGAGGTTTTTGCATTCAGAAATTCAATGATATCAGAACTCGATACATTTTTATACTTGAATTGCTGATAAACAGCTTTCAACATCATAAACCAGAGGCTGTCATTATTGATAGTATGGCGGATCGAATGTAACATCCAACTACCCTTATAATACATATCCGCATCATTCCATTCATTATAATTTACATGCAAATCACCCAGAATTGGACGAATGTTATAAATCATTTTCCGTTGATTCTTCAAGTAATTTAGCGCTTTTTCCTTGCCCTGTTCATATTCGATATACAATGCTTCCATGTAAGTAGCAAAACTTTCATGGATCCATAGCTCGGCATGGTCTTTTACTGATACACTATTTCCCCAGTATTCATGGGCACTTTCGTGAATAATAATAAAATCAAAACCATAGTCATTATTTTCATATTCATTTCCATAGGCTATACAACTCTGATGTTCCATACCCCAATAGGGAGCTTCCACCAGGGCATAGCCATCCTCCTGGAAGGGGAATTCACCAAGAAAACACACGAAACATTTCAGCATTCCTTTTACCTGATCGAAATGATCTTGGGCCCTGGAAAGATTGTAATCAAGTACATAATAATCCAGAGTTAAAGTATCGCAGCTATGTTCTGTAAAAAAATCCCGGAAATGCTTATAATATCCCAGATTTAACGTTACGTTATAATTATTGATCGGATATCCGATTTCCCAAATCCATTCTGAAAAATTTTCTTCCATTTTCCTCATTCCGGTAAGTCTTCCATTTGATATGGCCATCAGTGAATCTGGTGCCTGAATCGAAATCCGCATACTATCAGGTTCATCAGAAAGATGATCTTTATTGGGCCACCATAGGCTGGCACCAGTCCCTTCACAAGCTACACCAATCCAGTCTCTTCCGATTGAATCTTTTTCCCATACAAAACCCCCATCCCAGGGAGGATTTGTTGCAATAACAGGTTGTCCATGATAGAAAATACTTATTAAAATCAATGATCCTTTTTGGATTGTTTCCGGGAAATGCACAAAAAATGCATTTCCTTCTCGTTCATATTTCATTTTAGTTTTCTTAAAAAGTATTGAATCGATCCTCATATTCCGGAAAAGGTCCAATTGGATTTTTTCAAATTTATCAGTGGCAGAAAAAAGTATATCATTTTTTCCGGTGATTGATTTTGAAGGTATGTTAACCCGGATAGATAATTCATAAAAATTTACATCAAAGCAGGATCTCAAAGGGTTTAGGAATCCCCTCAAAGAATCTTCCCTTGAATATACCTCTACATTATTTTGTTGACCGAAAGACTTATAGCAAATACCTAAATCCAGGAGAGATATAATGAAAAGACTAATAATTATACTGTGAGAGGACAACAGGGAGGATCTATTTTTTAACCATTTCAATAAGTTCATTTTCCACTTTCCAGTCTTTTGCTAGTTTAAGCATAGCTGTAGCTTCCATCTCTGTAATATAACCCTTTTTATTATTTGCTTTCCACACTATATCAAGGTATTTTAAACGGGTAGCCTTATCATATTTGGCAATTGTGTTATTTAGATATTCTCTGGCTCTTTCAAATGCTGAAAGATAATCTTTTGAAATAAATTGATTTGCCCATTTTAATTCTTCCTGAGCGTCCAGTTGTTTAGCTGTTTCATCAAGCAGTTTCTGCTCGTCCTCATCCAAACCATGGTAGTGGAAAATTACAGATTTTAAAAGTAATAGTGCTCGTTTTTCGTCACTAGTCATCTAAGCCCAGCGTTTCTGAATCAAATATAATCAAACAAAAAAAAACTATGGTTAATTTCTAATCAATTTTGATTGAAACATCAAAACTGCAAAATCTCTATTCAATAACAAATAAATCTGATGCAATCTTATCAGCAAATAATTTTCCCGGCGTATTAAGTATTAAAATTCCCTTGTTCAAGGAAATCAATCCTTCGTTTTCTAATTTTTGGATGTATGTGCGATTTTCCTCAAGAATATCTAAGCCAAAATCATCCTTAATTCTGAATAGATCGCAACCCCATTTTGTTCTCAAACCCATGAGTATTCTTTCATTAATTCTATTTGCTCTGGATAAGTAATCAAAGGTAGCAGGTATTCTTCCTCTTTGTATTGTTTTAATATATATAGCATTATTACTGATGTTAAATTGCCTTACATTCTGATTATAAGAATGTGCTGACGGGCCAATGCCTAGATAAGGAACTTGCAACCAGTAATTAACATTGTGTTTTGACATATATCCTGGCAGTGCATAATTAGAGGTTTCATAATGATCATATCCCCAATTAACCAATTTTTGAGATAAATAATTGTATTCTGCTGCTGCTTGTTCATCCGGTATCTCTTTTATTTTATTATTTTTCAACCAATTACCAAAAACTGTTCGGGATTCGATGGTTAATGTATATGCAGAAATATGTTCAGGTTTCAATTGATGCATTTCTTCAAGATCCTTCATCAAAATCTTAATATAATCTGGCTTGATGGCATAAATGATATCCATATTAATATTATCAAATCCAGCTGTCCTAGCATTCATTAAGGCTTTTTTTGATTCTTCTGCTGTATGAATACGGTTTAAATAGGAAAGTACGGAATTATGGAAAGATTGACTACCTATACTCAGCCGGTTAAATCCGAGAGATTTTAATTCTTTCAATTTTTTTGATTTCAGGTCATCTGGATTTGCTTCAAGTGTAACTTCCGGGAAGTTGTTGACATGAAATAATTTATTAATTTTCTCCAGAAAAATATTTAGATGTTTCGTTGAAAGCAGGGAAGGGGTGCCTCCACCAAAATAAATTGTTGTAATGGTTTCTCCTTTCAGATAATCTTTCCGATATTCCATTTCAAGGCACATGGCGTCTATCATGAAATTGATCAGTGGATGATAAGTACTGAAGTGAAAATCACAATAATAACAAGCCTGTCGACAGAATGGGATATGTAGGTATATTCCTGCCATTTTCAATAATTTTACAAAAAAAAGGAGAATTGCAAATTACATTCAAACATATTCTTTTAGTTTTCTATATCTGGGGAGGATTTTTTTGTGTAATGGCGCAAGATCAAAACAAATACATCCTTTTATTATCTGAGGAAGATAGGCATAAACTGGATAAAGGTCAATTGATGTCTGTTTTCCGTAAAGAAGTGAAAAATGATAGCGATTTGGACCAATTTATGCATTATTTCTACGAAATGGGGTATCTTCTCGCAGCTTATGAAATTAAAAAAACAGATTCCTCACAAATTCAGATCCAGATTTCCCTTGGAGAACTATTTTCATGGGCTGAGCTGGATCAAGGAAATCTTCCTGATGAGATTTTTCTCAAAACGGGATTTAGGAAAAACATATTCATAAATCAGATTGTCAATTTCAATATAATTACAAGGCTGTTTAAAGCAGTCATTAACTACTCAGAAAATCATGGATATCCTTTTGCACGTATCCGGTTAACACATGTCAATATTACAGACAAAAAACTAAATGCTATGCTGGATTATGATCCTGGTCCACTCATCACATTCGATCATTTACGCATTGGTGACGATGTAAACATAAAACCGAAATTTCTGGAAGTATATCTTAATATAAAACAGGGAATGGTATACGATCAACGTAGAGTTGACAGAATTTTTTATCTGATAAATCAGTTAGCTTTTGTAAGTATGAATAAAATACCGGATTTAACTTTTGTTGAAGACATGTGCCGTATTCAACTGAATCTGAAATCTCTCAAATCAAATACCTTTGATGGCATTATCGGATTATTACCAAATGAAAATGAACCAAACAAACTTTTAATCACAGGCCAGATTTTTTTGGGTCTAGATAATTTATTTAGGTCAGGGAAGAGGCTGAATATCGAATGGCAGAAGCCCAATGTTTTGACACAAGAATTATTGATTAATTATCATCACCCTGCTTTGTTTAAATTTCCATTAAATTTCCTAATCGATTTCAGCCTTTTCAAACAGGATACAAGTTTTATCAACAGGGATGTTGACATTCAATTTATGCTCAACCAGTTACGATTCGGACAATTTGGATTTGAATATTCGTTTTTTTCTTCCAGATTACTGAATACGGATCACATAATAAATCAGGAGGCCCTGGATGTTGTTGATTCAGATATTAACTATTATGGAATATCCTATAAATTTAATTCACTTGACAGATTTTATTTACCCACAAGGGGATTTCTGATCGAGAGCTCGGCACAATTCGGAACCAGAAAAGTTATAAAAAATGCCGGGATTGATTCGGATTATTATCAGGGATTGCTGAATAGGACCATTCAAATCAAGGCATCATTGAAAGTGGAAAAATATTATTTATTATTTTCACGAAATGTAATACTAACTAGATTAACAACGGGCTATATCAATAATGATCAACTTTTTTTTAACGATCTTTTTAGAATAGGCGGTCTGAACACCTTACGCGGATTTAATGAGAAGAATTTTTATGCGTCTTGGTATTTTATTGGGACTTTTGAATATCGATATTTATTCGAGAATAGTTCCCAGTTTTTTGTTTTTTTTGACGGTTCCGGTTTAGGCTATGATATAAATAATCAAAAATTTGAGGATTATCCATTTGGCCTGGGTGCTGGTTTCAGTTTATCCACCAAGGCAGGATTGTTAAATATTATATATGCGCTTGGAAAATCACAGAGCCAACCATTTAATTTAGACTATTCCAAAATTCATATTGGTTATTCAAATAGATTTTAATTAATGAAGAACAATGTGATTGATTTTTTATTTTTGTGAAAAAAGTTGATTTATTTAATACATTTCCTGTGGATAAAAATAGACTGGTATACATCTTCATTTTAGTTCTGTTTGTATTTGGTTTTTGGGGATTAGATTCCAACGCACAGCTACGGGAAGAATTTTTTACGGTAAAGGATTTAAAGTCGGAATGGCTCGTTTACGATCAATCATCCTCATTATTTCTTCCTTACATCAAATCTGTAAACAAGGAGGCACGGATTATCCATTTCAACCTGGATCTTAATTTTTACGCGGATTCGTATATTCAACTGACTATGCCAGCCAATACTGGATTTTTTATTGATAATAAACTTGTTGATTTCACTGGTGTCACAGTAACAAAGACCTATTCCATCGATAGTTTATCAACAATTTTTCTGGTTGATAATGTGTTTATCAGTATATACACAAAAAGTGATATAGACAAACTGGATACCAGAATTGTCACACCTCAACAGGCTGTTTATCTCTCATCATCGGATCAGATGTTTTTACCGATTGAAAAATTACCACAAATAAAGATATTTGAATTTATTAAGATCGCTGTGATCTTGATTCTTATTCTTTATGCTTTTTTGTTAAATAGCGGGCGAAGGATTTTTTTTGACTATTATAATATTTCAAATTCATTCAGTAGGGTGAGTATTGATGAATTTTTGGATCGAACTGCAAAACTTTCACGCATTGATATTACCTATATTGTTGGTCTATCAATTGTCATGTCATTTTCGATATTATTAATTATTTATAATAAAGATGTGCGATTGGATTATAAAAAAATTAATTCCATCATAAAACCGATATCAACCTGGGGATTATTAGCGATCTTACTATTCATCTGGTATATGCTTAGACTTTTCATTATTTCTTTGGTTTCAGATATTTTTAAGCTAAGAGAAATAAAAGTAATTCATACGTTTGAGTTGATCCGCCTGACAAATTTTTTAAGTATTCTATTTTTTGCCATGGTTGTCCTCACACTATTTATTTTTAAAATGAGGTTCGATATATTGGGATTAATCCTCTCTCAGTCGATACTGGGATTTGCTGCATTTCGTCTAATCGTGTTTTTCATTAAATTTTTGAATTCAACTACATATAAAAAATTCTATTTATTTGCTTACCTTTGCACTGCTGAATTAATACCAATATTAGTAGGATTGAAAATTTTACTAAAATCTTCCTTTTTACTTAATATAATATAGTTAGGAATAAAACAGATAGGTGTAGCTATGTTGCTTGACAAGGATAGGTTAAAAAAAGTAGAGAGTATATTAGTTTCTCAACCTGAGCCACAAAATGACAATTCTCCATATGATCATCTAAGAGAAAAATATGATTTAAAAATTGATTTTAGGCCTTTTATTCAAATAGATCCTGTGCCTCTAAAAGATTTCCGAAAACAAAAAATTGATATTCTCAAACATACAGCGATTATTTTCACAAGTCGAAATGCTGTGGATCATTTGTTTAACCTGGCAATACAGATGAAGATTGAGATGCCTGCTGATATGAAATATTTTTGCATTTCAGAACAAACAGCAAATTATCTTCAGAAATATATTGTGATAAGAAAAAGAAAAATATTTACAGGATCGAAAACAGCTTTTGACCTGATCGAGATCCTAAAAAAGCATAAAAATGAGAAATTTCTTTTTCCGTGCAGTAATATAAGGAAAAATGATATTCCAGAATTTCTTGATACTAATGGATATAATTATTCCGAGGCTATTATATATTATACAGTAGCAAGTGATCTGTCTGATCTGGCGGATGTCAATTATGATATTATTGCTTTTTTCAGTCCCTCTGGTATTCAATCCCTTTTTCATAATTTCCCAAATTTCAAACAAAATTATACAAGGATTGCCGCTTTTGGCCCTACTACAGCAAACGCCGTACATGAGGCGGGATTGATTCTTGATATAGAAGCACCTTTACCTGAAGCCCCTTCAATGACTGGCGCATTGGAAATGTATATTAAAAAAGCAAATAATATTAAATAATTATTCGACAGTCGGCGAATAGACAAAGATTTTTTAATTTCAATTGTTTTTGTAATATATTAGTATCATAATTACAATAACTTTTTCATTGTATATTGGTTAAGTAAATAATGCGCCGGCAACTACTATTAATAGGGTTTTTGTTTGGATATATTGGGGCATTTTCGCAGCAAGATCCTCAATTTACTCAATATATGTTGAATAAATTATATTACAATCCTGGTTATGCTGGAATACCCGGCGCCATTAACTTTACTGCCTTGCATAGAACCCAGTGGTTAGGTTATCAGTCAACTTTTGATGGAGCCGGAAATCCAACAACCCAGGTAATCAGTGCTAACCTTCCGATTTTAAAATTTAACAGCGGTGCTGGATTGCACGTAGTAAACGATAATCTTGGTGCATTGACCAATCTTGAAATTCAGGGATCCTATGCATATCATATACCTATAAAAAATGCCAAGTTAAGTATAGGGATTCGTGGAGGGGTATATACGCAGACAACAGATTTTGATAAATATCGTTGGTACAATCCTGATGATCCGCTCAGGCAATCGGGTAAAGAATCACAATTTCGTCCAGATTTAGCTGCTGGTATTTATTACAGAGCCGAAAAATATTATTTGGGAATCAGTGCAAACCATTTAATCAAAAGTAAATTTGATTATGGGATTGATTCATTACAAAATGCACTCGAAACGCATTTATATTTTATGGGAGGATATGACTACCAATTAAATTATGATATTGTTCTTAGCCCATCACTACTGGTCAAAACTGATTTAAAAACATATTCATTTGATGTTTCCTTATTAGCCACTTTTCGTGAAAAATTGTGGGGAGGATTATCATTCAGGCAATCTGAGGCGATGATTGCCATGATTGGTTATAGTTTTTTAAAGGACAATTCTTTCAGAGTTGGATACGGATTTGATTATGTAATTAAAGCCCAGGAAGCCAAGAACGCAACTTCACATGAAATACTGCTGAGTTATACACTACCCATCATATCTAGTGGTGAAAGAAAAATCATCAGAACCCCGAGATTTAGACATTAATCTAAAAAAAATTTTGTTTTTAAAACAAATAATACAATTTTTACTCGATATTTTGTTGCTTTACATAAAATAGATATTAAATTTAGGCGTTACATATTAACAATTATTAAAAGTTCTTAAATAAATTTGGACTTTGGTCGTTAAAGCATTGGATGTTAAGTATCTTAATAAATCAGGTGTTATGAATAGTTTAAGTGTTAATTCCAAGTTTATCCCACTGCTATTTCTTGTCCTACTGTTTCTTGGAGGATGTGGTCTGTTTGGTGGGAGAGGATATGATGATAGGGGTGAACTTGTTGGTGTTCCGAACAGAAATTTCACCGGAATGCCCGTTCCATACGGTATGGTACCGGTACCAGCTGGCACATTTCACATGGGACAAGCCGACGAAGATGTTGCGCATACGCAAATCAATTTTAACAAGCAAATCACTATTGGTGGATTTTTCATGGATGATTCCGAAATCACCAATAATGAATACAGGCAGTTTATCTATGCCATGTTTGAGGATTCCCTGAGTTTACTTGGGGAAGACTTTGTTATGAAAGAAGTATATCCTGATACTACTGTATGGGTTCGGGATTTTACACATCATATGGGAGATCCAATGATGATCTATTATTTTTCTCATCCTGCATTCGATAACTATCCAGTAGTTGGAGTTGATTGGGAAGCATCTACCTATTTTTGCAGGTGGAGAACTTCCTATCTTAATGATTACAGGGAAGGAAGGGGTGAATGGATACTTCCGGATTTCAGACTACCAACAGAAGCTGAATGGGAATATGCTGCCCGTGGAGGCAGGGATATGGCAAAATATCCCTGGGGTAATCCATATATAAGGAATGCAAAAGGTTGTCTTCTTGCAAATTTCAAACCTGGAAGAGGTAATTATTTTGATGATGGATATGCCTACACATCTCCTGTTTACGCTTTTTTCTCCAATGATTATGGATTATTTGAGATGTCAGGGAACGTGTCCGAGTGGTGTTTAGATTCATATCATCCAGCATCTGTACCCTTGGTATGGGATTTGAATCCGCAATACATTGATGAGAATGAGCCAAGAAAAATAATTAGAGGGGGATCTTGGAAAGATATTGCATATTTCTGTGAAACTGGAACCAGGACTTTTGAACACAAAGATACCTCCAGGGCTTTCATAGGATTTAGATGTGCAATGACATATCTTGGAAGATCATCCGGTACAGAATTCTAAAATACCTTAATTTGAAATTTATAATTTATTCTATATTTAAGTTTTCAATAACCAAAAAACCTTTAAAAATATGAGCAAAAAGAAAGGCAGTTTCATGGACCTCCTCTTTATCACCATTATGCCAAAGGTATATGGTATAGGAGCATCTGTTGTCATCCTGGGAGCCATGTTTAAAATTCTTCATTTACCTGGAGCGGCAGCTATGTTAGGAGTTGGGCTTTCAACCGAAGCTTTGATTTTTTTCATAAGTGCATTTGAACCACCACAGCATGATCCGGATTGGTCAAAAGTTTATCCAGAGCTTGCTGAAGATTATGAGGGTGCTGCCCCTGTTTCAAAAAGAATCGGTAAAGGCGGAGATCAAGTAACACAAAGATTGGATAAAATGCTTGAGGATGCCAAAATTGGACCCGAACTGGTTGATAGTCTAGGGCGAGGTATGCACAAATTATCCGAGAATGTTGCCAGAATGAACACAATGGGCGATGTGGGAGCAATAACATCAGAATATGCCAGTAATCTTAAGAAAGCCTCCGGTGTTATGGGAGAGGTAAACAAGTCATATGATGATACATTGAAGGCGATGCAGGATATGGCAAATATGTCAAGGTCAGCAACTCAGGATATGGCCAGTTCTTCAAGTAATGCTAAGGAGTATCATACACAAGTTCAGACGGTTACTAAAAATCTGGAAGCATTGAATGCCGTGTATGAACTGGAATTACAGGATGCGAACAATCATGTTAAAGCGATGAATAAATTCTATTCGAATTTAACATCATCACTTGAAAGCATGTCTCAGGCTACAGAGGATGCAGAGGCTTTTAAATCGGAAATTTCGAAATTAACAAATAACCTCGCTTCCTTGAACAGGGTGTATGGCAACATGCTTACCGCGATGAAATCATCTTCTTAATTATTAAATAAATAAATATGGGTACAGGAGCAAGAAAAGAAACTCCACGTCAGAAAATGATAGGTATGATGTATTTATTTTACACTGCTTTGCTTGCACTGCAGGTTAGTAATTCGGTACTGGATCGATTCATTTTCATAGATAAAAGTCTTGAAAAGCAAATTCAGGAGAATAATGTTAAGAATGGCGAAGTCATACAAAATATTTCCAACGCTATTGAAGAACGAGGTAATCGAGCAGATGATCAAAAAATCCTGGAACAGGCTAAAGAAATTCGAGCGGAGACACAGAAGATTATTAAATATACTTCTGACTTGAAAGAACAGATGGTAACTATAACAGGTGGTCGGGATGAAAATGGTCAGATAATAGGCGGGAAAGATCAGGATAAAGTTGCCAATTTGATGATTAACCAGGAAAAGGGGCTGGAATTAAAGAATTTATTAAATGATTATTCAAGATTCCTTGAGGAAAAAACGGGGACAGAATTTCCGGATATAGCCCTTGATGGAAAAGATAATCCAGTATTTAAATTTGACAGGGATCAACGTGTAAAAAATTTCTCAACGTTGACCTTTGAGAATACCCCTACAGCAGCTGGTATGGCTTCGGTAAGCCAGTTAATGACAGAGGTTATGTTCCATGAGGGAGAGGCGCTTGATATTTTGGCTCAGAAAGTTGGTGCTGGCGAGGTGAAATTTGATAAAGTTTTTGTAATGGCTCAGCCGGAATCCAAATATGTTGCCGCAGGAACAAATTATAAAGCCGATCTGTTTCTGGCCGCTTCATCCTCCGCTGTTGATCCGGAAATGTTTATCAATGGGAATCCTATAAATGTAGAAGATGGATTTGGCAAAATTGAATTCAGGGCTACAGCAAGTGGATTTGACAGACAGGGTCAGTCTAAAAAATCATTTATAGCTTCAATAAACTATAATGACTCTACATTCAGGCAGGAAATAGAATATATTGTTGTTAAACCTACACTCCAGATAACATCTGATGCGGTTAAAGCATTATATCTCAATTGTGGAAATCCACTGAATGTACAGTGTCCGCAATTAGGTACTCAATTTTCACCAACATTTTCTGCTGCCGGTGGAACAGTAATCCCCAATGCGAGTGACAGGACTTCCATAACAGTGGTACCAACAGGTGCAAGATCAGTGACGTTGAATGTTAATAGTGGAGGTGTGTATATTGGATCTGAAAAGTTTCCAGTGAGAAGGGTTCCCAGTCCACAGGTTGATCTTTTGAATGAAAACAATCAAGAAATTGATGAAGCCAGGGGAGTTTCAACACTTCCTCGACAAATTTCTTTGAAAATAAATCCCGATGCCGATTTTGCTAATGCCTTACCTAAAGAGGCAAGGTACCGAGCTTCTCGCTGGAGAATTACATTGGCTTCAGGGGGTGATATAAAAGCACGTGAAGAAATTTCAAATAACATGTCCTTTAACCTTAATCAATGGCGAAGCCGAGCAAGGAGAGGTGACAGGGTTGTGATCGAAATTTTTGAGATTCAAAGAGCTAATTTCAGAGATGATATCGAAAAGGTTGCTATGAGTAAGGTAACCAAACAGTTTACTTTATTACAATAACGAATAGGTGTTATGAAAAAAATTATTGTGTTATCCATTTTGGTTGCGGTGTTTTGCGGGATTGGATTCTCTCAAGATCCTGATAATTCGATCTATTCCGTCCCGGATGAAGATAAACTTTACAGTGTTACTGTTTGGAGACGGGTTTTTATGGAGGAAAAACAAAATCAGGCATTTTTTTCAAGAAACAGGGAAATCTCAAGGATCCTTATTGATGCTGTAAGGGATGGACTTTTAATTCCTTATCATTCTGATTCGTTGAAGCGAAGAATGACCAAGGAAGAATTTGAAGAAAGGCTGATTATTAAAACAGGTGCTGACGAAGATTCCTGGGGAGATGAATCCTGGGAAGAAACACCTGCCAATAACAATAACGCAGCAGCTGATTCATGGGATTCAGGTGGTGATGTGTGGGGTACTGCAGAGACGACAGCACCAACGAGTTTTGAAAGGGATGCATCTGAAATCAATATCCTGGAAATAAAAGAAGAAGTCTTTTTTGATAAGATTCGTTCAAGGATGTATAACGCTATCGAAGCGCTTACCATTTATTATCTGGATTTGAATACTGGGATACGTGAACCGGTAGCCTCTTTCGATTATAGGGAAGCTGAAAAAGTTTTCAGGGCTAATCCGGATAAAGCTACGTGGTACAATCGTCAGAATCCTGGTCAAAACAGGAATATGGCCGATGCTTTCCTTTTAAGACTGTTTCATGGGATGATCGTAAAGATTTCAAATCCCAAAAACCTTACATTACGTGAACAAGTTCCAGATCCACAGTTGGCATTGTATCTCTCAATGGAGAATGAACATAAGCTGGCTGAATATGAAAGTGATCTGTGGGAATATTAATATAATAAAACAACGGTTTTTTGGTAAGATGTCAGTGATGGTTTTTAATCACTGACATCTTTTTTTATATAAGGTAAAATTAGGTGGGCTTTGTGATCCCCGATTAATTTGATGATTTCATCTGTTGAAGCAGATTTTATTTTATTCAGGGATTTAAAATGTAACAGAAGCCTGTTTTTTGTTTTTTCTCCAATTCCTTTGATATTGTCCAATTCACTTTGTAAAGATTGGTTTGATCTTTTCTTTCTGTGAAATGTGATGGCAAATCTATGAGCCTCATTCCTGATGTGTTGCAATAATTTAAGTGAAGGGGATTTTTTATCAATATGCACAGGAATTTCATCGTGAGGGAAATAAATTTCTTCCAATCGCTTGGCAATTCCAATAACTGGAACAGAACCATATAAATCAAGATTTTTCAATGCCTTGATGGCAGCGTTAAGCTGTCCTTTTCCTCCATCAATGACGATTAAATCAGGTAATGATTTATTTTCCTCAATTATTCTTCCATATCGTCTGTTAACTATTTCATACATTGAAGCATAATCATCAGGCCCTTCAACTGATTTAATATTGAATTTTCTGTATTCATTTTTTGCGGGCCTGCCTTTTAAAAAACATACCATGGATGCCACAGGATTATGTCCCTGAATATTGGAATTATCAAAACATTCAATATGTTTTGGAATAGTCTTTAATTGGAGATCTTCTTTAAGTCTAATTAATATTTTTTCTACAGGTTTGGTATAAGGTTTCCTGGAGATACTTTTTTCCTTTTTATAATAGATAGCATTTTTCAGTGATAATTCAACCAGTTTTCTTTTATCTCCTTTTTGAGGAATAATTACCTCGCCACCCAGATGATTATCGAGATGAATATTAGTTAAAATTTCAGAAGCATTGCTATTAAATTTATTTCTAAGTTCAATAATCCAGAGAGATAAAATTTCCTCATTGCTTTCCTGCATTTTCTTTTTTACTTCAATATTAAGTGTTTGATTGATGGATCCATCATGAATTTTCAGGTAATTGATATATCCAAAATTTTCATCTGAAACGATTGAAAAAACATCGATATTTGTAATATTCGGATTGACGACAATTGATTTAGACTGGAATTTATCAAGTAATAGTAATCGTTGTTTTGACGCCTCTGCTTTTTCAAATTCAAGACGGGTAGCCTGGTACTTCATTTCCTTTTCGAAATAACTTTTAACTGTCTTAAGATTACCTTTCAGTATATGAAATACCTGATCGATTTCTTGATTATAATCTTCTTCAGTTTGTAGTTTTTCACAAGGTCCTTTGCACTTTCCAATATGATATTCCAGGCAGACCTTAAATTTTCCATTATTGATATTTCGGGCGGTTAAAGCAAAATTACAGGTTCTAACATGATATAAATTTCTTATTAAATCAAGTACATTTTTCATGGCCCTGACACTGGCATATGGACCGAAATATTTTCCCATTGTAACATCCATTTTTCGGGTGGAAATAACCCTTGGAAATCGCTCATTAGTAACACAAATGAAGGGGAAAGTTTTATCATCCTTAAGTAGAATGTTATATTTTGGCTGATTTTCTTTGATTAAAGAATTCTCAAGAAGAAACGCATCAAATTCAGAATTAACAATGGCGATTTCAATATGATCTGTTTCATATACCAGTTTTCTGGTTTTTCTTCCCTGAGAAATGTTTTTTTGAAAATAAGTAGATACGCGTTTTTTCAGATCTTTTGCCTTACCAACATAAATCAGCGAATCATTTTTTGCATAAAATTTATAAACTCCTGGTTTAGATGGCAGTCTGTGAACTTCATTTCTGGAAAAGAAAAGTTGTTGCATAGTGGGTCTTATCAGAAAATATCATCTGCATTCATATCAATAGGATTAACATCAATTCCCAAAGAATCAAGCTCTTCCTGGTTTAGTACATTATATTTATTACAATCGATTTCAATGCTTATTTTCCTTTTAGGTTGTTTGAACGGGCCTTTTTTTATACCCAAATCTTCATCATTGTAAATTGATCTCATAAATACCTCCCAAATAGGCATTGCTGTTCTTGCCCCTTGGCCATGATACCAGCTTTTAAAATGTATACTGCGATCATCACCACCTACCCATGCTCCTGCCACCAGGTTTTCAGTTACACCAATAAACCATCCATCAGAGGCATTGTTTGTTGTACCAGTTTTCGCTCCAATTTCATTTCCTTCTCTAATATCCATACTCAATCCCTGAGCTGTTCCTCCTGTAACTTCAGTAGCTCCCTTAAGCATGTGGATCATTAGATAGGCTGTTTCTTCATTGATAGCTTCCCGTGTTTTTGGGGTAAATTCATGCAATATTTTTCCTGTTTTATCTTCAATTCTAGTGACAAAATATGGTTTTGTATATACCCCTTCGTTAACAAAAGTACTATAGGCACCTAACATGTCAAAAAGACTTACATCGCTGGTCCCAAGGCACAATGATGGAACAGGATCAAGATTAGTTTCCAGTCCAAGCCGGTATCCATAATCTACAACATTTTGCGCACCAATACTTTTCATCACAAAAGCAGTAATGGAATTCACAGACATAGCCATTGCCTCCCGGATTGTCATTCTTTTACCAGTATATCTGCTACTGGCATTGGGTGGTGTCCATGTAGGTGGATCCTGACCAGGCAGGTTGAAGGTAACAGGTGCATCCACTACTTCATAGCATGGAGAATATCCATTGGCGATTGCTGCGGTATAAACTATAGGTTTAAAAGTAGATCCGGGTTGTCTGGTCCCCTGTTTTACATGGTCGTATTTAAAGTACCTGTGATTGATTCCTCCTACCCAAGCTCGAATTTGTCCGGAGTGAGGATCCATCGCCATAAATCCAGCATGAAGAAACTTTTTATAATATTTCAATGAATCAATTGGACTGAGTAATGTATCTATTTCACCATTCCAGGAGAATACTTTCATTTTCACCGGAGTTCTTAAGATGATATCTATTGAATCAGAATTCTCACCGTATTTTTCAACAAGATTCCGGTACCTTTCTGTTCGCTTGATGACCATATCTATATATTCTCTCAATTCATTGCCAAAATCATCTACCCATGGATTGTGTTCATCCCATTGTTCGTAAAATTGTTCCTGTAAAGTCTTCATATGTGTACTCAAGGCATCTTCAGCGTAAATTTGCATTCGGCTATCAATGGTCGTGTAGATTCGTAATCCATCTTCCCATAGATCATAGCCATTTTCATTGCACCAGCTCATGAGAAAATCACGAATATAGGATCTGAAATAGGTTGCAAGTCCTTCGTTATGACTATCGACTTCATAATTAAGTTCTATAGGAAGCTGACATATAGAGTCAGCTTCTTCTTCGCTTAAAATTTCATACCTGGTTATTTTATTTATAATCTGGTTTCTCTTATCCAGTGCGATATCTGGGTTTCTTTCAGGATTAAATCTTGTCGGTTTGTTTACCATGGCTACTAATGATGCAGCTTCCTGATAGTTAATTTCCTCCGGATCTTTATTGAAAAATGTCTGCGTCGCTACTTTAATGCCATAAGAATTTCCACCGAATTCAATCGTATTCAGAAACATTGCTATTAATTCTTTTTTTGTGAAATTCTTTTCGAGTTCAACAGCCACAATCATTTCCTTGATTTTAATAATGATCATTCCAAGAACAGGGACATTATTTAATAGACCATCATTTAAGTCAGTTCGGGTTTTAAAAAGGTTTTTGGCCAATTGTTGTGTAATGGTGCTACCGCCACCCGATCCTGACTGGCCTAATATTACGGTTTTTAAAGCTACACGCATAAGATCAGGAAAGGAAATACCAGAATGATGGTGAAATCGATAATCTTCCGTGTAGATTAAGGTATTGACCAGTTCATCAGAAAGTTCTTTGAATTCTATCTGGCTTCGATTTTTTCTGTAATAAGATCCTAATAAAACCCCATCCATGGAATACAAGAGGGACGATAGTTCACTTTTGGGATTTTCAAGACTGCGATATGATGGGAAACCACCATAAAGATTGAAAAGGTTAATCCTGATGGTAAAAACAAATATTATTGCCAGAAGTATACCGATTCCGAATAGTCTCCACATCCAGAGAACCACTTTTTTAAATATAATTTCTTTTTTTTCAGAATTCATTATTGATAATTATTTTCAAAAAAAATGAGATATTCCTCTAATCCCTTAGTACGATAAAGGATCTGAAAATTATCTTTTGAAATCACAAAACTATAAAATTTATATCGTCCGAGATCATCAATAAAAGATTGTTTTTCATTGAATCTTTTATAATAAGATGTTGCATTTTCTCTATCCTTGAATTCATCAATTAATACAAGTGAATATTCTTCGTTAAAAACAAGATTACCTGATTTCAAATTGTTTTCTTCTAATTCTTTTGCATTTATTTCATCTATTCTTTTCGGTATTTTTTCAGTCAGACCGTCTTCGGTTGGATAAAGGAACACAAAAAAGTGTACCTGATCATAATAAGGTATATATTCTATTTCTTTTTCCTGACTAAGTCTCATTTGTAAATCTTCAGAAGATAATAATAACTGTTCCACATAATCCAATAATTCACTTTCCGGAAATTTTTTATCAAACTCCTGAAGTTCAAATTGGTATTTATATATTCCTTCTGATTTGGCCAATAAAAATATTTTTAGTAATTCCATATTGTCAGAAAAACTATTATCGGGGTATAATTGTGTCCCTTCCTCAATAACACCTAGAGCCAATTCTATACTGTCCATTAAATAATAGTCATAGGCTGTTTTATAGTGTTTTTTCAGTTTTTCACTGGCAATAGTACTTTCTTCTCTATAGTTCGGATTATTAACCAGTTTGGCAAATGTGGTGTAAGGAAATTCATTTGTAAGACGAGCAGCAACAGTTTCATATTTTTGGTTATCCAGGTTTTTGTAAATCAGAAATAATAAATAGAGTACTTCTGGTGTGTATTCGGAATCAGGAAATCGAACAAGCAAAAGCTCAAAGGATTCAGCAGCATAAAGTTCTTCCTGAAGATTAAAATTATATATTTTACCGAGATTATAATAGGCAGTTTCTATTTTACTCAATGCCAGCTTTTGCGCTTCCTCCGAGAATGGAATTGTAGCCATATATTGATCTCTCGTATTACCGGACAGTATACTGATTTCCGACGTTTCGATATTGTTCTGTTCCACAATTTCATCTTGATCCAAATCTTCAACGAATTCTCCATAAGAAGATTTATTAAATCGCCTCCAATGATCTTCTAATTGCCTGTCTCCCCAAATCCTTCGAAACTCTGACTGTCCAAGGCTTATCGCATTCTGGTTATAGAAATACCATGTTGATCCAGTTGATCCAGTCAGATTATTATTATCCATAAAAGGGTTAAAAATATCTGTTTGTGAAATATTGTTGTTTTTTCGTGCCATCTGTCGCTTATTGGCCTCTTCTTCTGCCAGTCTTTGTTTTTCTGCAATTACATCATCCAAATAAGAAAAAAGTGCAGTTGTATCCATTTTAGCAAGATCGAGCAAGCTATCCTGCAGATGTATGGTATTTATTTGATTAACAAAATCCGCTAATATTTCTTGTCTTTCTGAAACCATCGTATAAAGATCATCATCGCTCGGAAGAACAGTTACAGTGCTGTCATAATAAGCTTTAGCTGTTTCATAGTTTTTAAAGTGATCAAAATAAATTTCACCCAGCTTCAAATAAGAATATCCTTTCTGTCTTGGATTGGTTATACTGCTGGAAACAGAAGATTTATAATAATCTATGGCTATTTCATAATTTAGCTGTTTGATTTCAAAATTCGCCATTTCATAATAGATCTTATCTTTAAATTCATTGTTTTTTCGGTCTTTTAATAGTTTCAAAAAGTATTTACGTGTTTTTTTTACATCATTTTGATCGGATAATTCTGTAACCTGCGCCATATTTAGTTTGGCATAGAATGACAATTCATACTCAGGATTACTTTTAAGACATAGATTATAGTAATTATATGCTTCTGCTTCGAATCCTTTTTGCTGGTAGATCTGGGCCATAGTGAAATATATTCTGGCAGCATTTTCCTTTTTCGTCAGGTCACTTTCAACATTTACTAGATGCTTAACCATTTCATCATAATCATTCCTGCGTTCAAATAAATAAGCCCTGGTAAGTTCAAGCAGTCGATTGTTCTTATTGTTCAGTTTTTCTTTTTTCAGATAATCTGATACGGCAATGGCATTATTATCTTCATTGTAGTCAAGAAAAGTACGCATTAACCATACAAGTGCTTCATGACGTGCATTATCATCCTCACTTTTTGTATTGACATATTTAAAGGTTTCAATGGCATTCACGAAATCCGCCTGATAATACCGCGCTTTGCCTACAATGATATAACAGTCATCAACCCATCTGCTGTTAGGGTGTCTTTGGATCGCAATAGAAGCTTTTTTAATACATTCGTCCAAAACATCCTTCATGTTTTTTATAACGCTTGAATCAACATCCGAAAAGATTTTTAGTATGTCGTTAAAATTATTCTGGTGATTTTCCTCTATCGCATCTTCAACTTCATTCATTCGTTCATTTGCATAAAAATATGCATTGTATCTTGCAGTTGTATTATGAAAACTTTTACTGACAACATTTTTTCGCTCTGCAGAACAACCAGCCAGCATAATCAGAAAGAAAAACCATACTAATATGTGCTCAGATTTTATCAATTTTTTTAATAACTTCTTTTCTTTAACGTTATATTTTAGTATTTAATACAATAATTAATGAGCAATTTACCATTAATTCATAATTTTATACTTGATACAACTGTATAAGTTTTGAGAACAAGAAAAACCCTTTCAAATTGGTTGACCACTAAGTACTTACTCATTATCAGAAATGAGGAGAACCTTTCTGAAAAATCAACAATCAGCTTTACATATACAAAATTAATTGTTTTTTCATTTGCAATATTTATTGTTTTGTTAATACTTAGCCTCTATCTGTCTAGAAGTATTCTTTCACAATGGTATGACCCGAGGCATGCTACCCTGGAGGCGAACAAAAAATTAATTCAACTCTCTCTAAAACTGGATTCACTTAACTATGAAGTAGAAAGGAAAGATATGTTCATAAATACGTTCAAAAGTATATTAATGGATGATTTTGAAGGAATTGATTCAACGGAGGTCCTGAATCCACAAATTACACAGATTAATTACACAGGTGAAGAACAGATTGATTCAATTGATTTTAAGATAAGAAGACAATTTGAGGAAGTCGATGAAGAATATTTTGGAATTACAACGCAGTTTTCGCAGGAATTACAGGATATTTATTTTTTTACACCAATTTCAGGGATTGTGACTTCCCGTTTTGATATTTCACAGGAACATTTTGGCGTAGATGTTGTCGCTAAGACCGATGAACCGGTTAAATCAATCGCTGATGGATCGGTGATCATGGCAGATTGGACTCAGGCTTACGGAAATATCATCGCCATTCAGCATCGCGGAAATTTAATTTCAGTTTATAAACATAATGCAGCTTTATTAAAAAAAGTTGGTACTTTTGTAAGTGCTGGCGAAATAATAGCTATTATCGGGAATACTGGTGAATTGACGACAGGACCACACTTACATTTTGAACTATGGTTCAATGGCAATCCAGTAAATCCTGAAGATTTTGTTTCATTTTAAACCTTTTTATAATGTTCAACAATAAGAATCAGAAAATGAATGAAGAGGAATTAAGCAATTCGAGTAATATCATTGGTAAAGGCACTACTGTAGAAGGTAACCTTGAATCATTTGGAAATATCCGTGTTGAAGGAAGAATCATAGGAAGTGTAAAAAGTAAATCAAAAATAGCACTTGGTCAATCATCCTATGTAGAAGGTGATATTTTAGCCCAGAATGCTGAGGTTTCAGGAGAGGTAAATGGAAAAGTAGAAGTATCTGAATTATTAATCCTGAAGGCTACTGCAATCATTAAAGGTGACATTGTTACAAACAAATTTATTGTTGAATCTGGAGCCGCATTTAATGGTAGCTGCAAAATGGGTGTTGCTAATACCGAAATTAAAATTGGTGAAAACGGACAACCCAAAGAAGAACAAAAGCCAAAAGAACAGGAAGTTTGATGATATAAATCAATACGCCAAATATTCTGGCTTGGCTTTCCAGATGATTGCAGCCATTCTCCTTGGCTTGTGGATAGGAATGAAAATTGATGAGAGAATGGGAAATAATACACCTGTTTTTACGGCCATTTTCACGGTATTGTTTATTTTTGCTTCGTTATTTCTGATTATTAAAAGCTTGCCTAAATCCTAACAAGTCGGTTAATGCGAAAAGTGGTTATCCAGACATCATTATTTACCGTTTTGATTGGATTGGTCATTTATTTCATTGGCAGAATTAAAGAGGAATGGCTTTATATTTATCAATGGTCCCTGGTAGCTTATTTTTATTTATTAACAATGATCAGCCTCATTATTGTTGAAAGGACGGCAAAAAGAAATATAGATAATATATCTCAGGGCTTTTTTGGAGCCATGATGCTGAGATTGTTTTTAAGTGTAATAATTGCTTTAATAGTAATTTATCTAGATCGGAAAAGTTCGACTATATTTGCCATAAATTTTATAGTACTTTATTTATTATTTCTTGGATTTGAAATTTACTACCTAATTAATTTTATACAACCCAGATTTGATGGTAGGGAAAAAGTTGAATAAAACTAATCGATTTTTAAATACAAAAATCCTATTGTTGGGATTTGTTTTTTCAGTAGCTACTTATACTGTTTCGTATGCGGCAGAAGATCCGGAGGCAGCATTTAATCCTGGAAATATGATTACACATCATATTCAGGATTCACATGTATGGCATTTCTGGGATGGCCCATATGGTACTTTACCACTTCCGGTGATTATTTACTCGAATGATCGCGGAATTGAAATATTTTCCTCCTTTAAATTTTATGATGATCATCATCAATTAATACCATACAAAGGCTATCAAATCGAACATTCCCATATTATGCCTGTGGAAGAAGGGAGATCTATTATCGATTTTTCAATTACGAAGAATGTAGCTTCCATGTTTATCAGTGTTATTATATTATTTTGGGTATTTTTCAGCGTAAAACGTGGTTATGTTAGAAATGAGGGGAGTTCTCCAAAAGGTATACAATCCTTTTTTGAACCCATCATTATTTTTATACGTGATGAAGTGGCCAAGCCAAATATTGGCCAACATTATGAAAAATATTTGCCGTACTTACTATCTATATTTTTCTTTATCTGGTTTAATAATCTCATGGGATTATTACCAGGGTCTGCCAATGTTACAGGAAATATTGCTGTGACAGGAACACTTGCTGTATTTACCTTTCTAATTACACAGTTTAGTGGTAATAAAAATTACTGGCAGCATATTTTCAACACTCCTGGGGTTCCTTGGTGGCTTAAATTTCCCATACCTATCATGCCGGTGGTAGAGCTTATTGGCGTCTTTACCAAACCATTTTCCTTAACTGTTCGACTTTTCGCTAATATTACTGCAGGACATATTATTATATTGAGTTTATTCAGTTTGATATTCATATTCGAAAGTATTTGGGTGGGGCCCTTAAGTGTTTTATTTGCTATATTCATGAATTTTCTTGAATTATTTGTAGCTCTGTTACAGGCTTTCATTTTTACCATACTATCGGCCATGTATTTTGGAACTGCAGTTGAAGAACATCATCATGAAGAAGAACTTGAACAAAAGGTTGCGTAACTTTTTTAAACCATAATAAATATAAAACTATGTTAAACTTCTTGTTACTTGATATGAGCATCGCAATTATGGGTGCAGCCATTGGTGCAGGCCTTGTTGCATTAGGCGCAGGCTTTGGTATCGGAAAAATCGGTAGTTCCGCAATGGAATCTATTGCTCGCCAGCCAGAAGCCGGTGGTAAAATTCAAACAGCCATGATTATTGCTTCAGCATTGATCGAAGGCGTTGCGTTGTTCGGTGTTGTTGTATGTCTGCTTATATCATTTAAAGCTTAACTACACTGAAGTCTGAACGCATGCATTAGGCTGGTTCAGACTTCCTTTATTTTAACTTAAAAATATATTATATGGATCTAGTAACACCAGGTATCGGATTAATTTTCTGGCAAACAGTGACATTTCTACTTGTTATTTTGATACTCGGTAAATTTGTCTGGAAACCGATTATGAATGCATTGAAGGCACGTGAAGGATCAATTGAAGAGGCACTTCAGGCGGCAGAGCTAGCCCGTCAGGAAATGCAAAAACTGACTGCTGATAATGAAAAACTGATGATTGAAGCCAGAAAGGAAAGAGATCAGATCATTGTTGACGCGTCCACGATAGCAACTAAGATCAGAGAAGATGCTAAGGAAGAAGCGAGTAAGATAACCCAGAAAATGATCGAAGATGCGCGACATACAATAAACCTTGAAAAACAAGCTGCTGTAAATGAAATTAGAAACCAGGTTGCAGAGTTTTCTTTACAGATTTCAGAAAAAATACTCAGAAAGAACCTGGCAGGAGATAGGCAACAGAAAGATCTAATCAATGTGTACTTAAAGGGAATGAAGTTTAATTAGAAAGATGTCAAATTATCGCGTAGCTGTACGATATGCCCGATCACTCTTTGAGCTTTCTGTTGAGCAAAAAAAGCTTGAGGAAGTAAAAATTGATATGGAAATGCTTTATACATTATGCATTCAAAATAAGGCATTTAGAAATTTTCTTAAAAATCCTATTATCCACAGCTATAAGAAACTTTCAATACTAAGTAAAATCTTGGAAAAGAAAGTTGATGATTTAACTTTTAAATTTGTTGATATAGTAACACGAAAATCAAGGGAGGACATTATACCCGAAATTTCTGAGCAGTTTCTCGTTCAATATCGGCAGTTTAAAAGAATCGAAATAGTTGATGTTATCACACCGATTAAGTTGGATCAAACATTAAAAGCAGAATTTGAGAAATTAGCTAAAAATTATATCCAGAAAGATTGGATTGTTGAAATAAATGAAAAAGTTGACAAGGAACTAATTGGTGGATATGTGGTTAAAATAGGTGATCGACAGATTGATGATTCAGTATCCTCAAAACTAAGAGAAGTAAGAAAACAATTAATCGTATCATAAAAGTTTAAATTATATACAATAATGGCAGAAGTAAGACCTGATGAGGTATCAGCTATACTGAGAGAACAATTATCTAATTTTCGTACAGAATCTGAATTAGAAGAAATAGGAACTGTACTCCAGGTTGGTGATGGTGTTGCAAGGATTTATGGATTAACAAAAGCACAGGCAGGTGAGCTGCTTGAATTTGAAGATGGCACAACCGCTCTTGTAATGAATCTTGAAGAGGATAATGTTGGGGCTGTATTATTTGGAGAGTCTGAAAATATCGGAGAAGGCGATACCGTTAAAAGGACAGGCCGTATTGCCTCAATCCAGGTTGGAGAAGGGATGATCGGCAGGGTTGTTGATCCTCTTGGACGGCCTGTGGATGGCAAAGGTAAAATAGAAGGCAAATTACACGAAATGCCCCTTGAACGTAAAGCGCCAGGAGTAATTTATCGGGAGCCTGTAAGTGAACCATTACAAACTGGATTGAAAGCTGTAGATTCGATGATACCGATTGGCAGGGGTCAGCGAGAATTAATAATTGGAGACCGGCAAACAGGTAAGAGTGCGATAGCCATTGATACCATCATCAATCAAAAAGAATTTTATGATAAAGGAGAGCCAGTATATTGTATATATGTAGCCTGTGGGCAGAAAGCATCAACGGTAGCGCGGATTTTAGCCGTATTGGAGAAATACGGAGCCATGGATTATACCGTCATTGTTGCAGCGAATGCTTCTGATCCAACTCCTTTACAATTCTTTGCTCCTTTTGCTGGAGCATCTATTGGTGAATTCTTCAGGGATACCGGTCGTTCGGCACTTGTAATATATGACGATCTATCAAAGCAAGCAGTAGCTTATCGAGAAGTATCACTTTTGCTCAGAAGGCCTCCGGGACGAGAAGCCTATCCAGGTGATGTTTTTTATCTTCACTCACGACTTCTCGAAAGAGCGGCAAAAATTAATGCAAGCGATAACGTTGCAAGACAAATGAATGACCTGCCTCCTTCTATTGCAAAAATGGCCAAAGGTGGAGGTTCTCTGACGGCTTTACCAATCATTGAAACACAGGCAGGTGACGTATCTGCTTATATCCCTACTAATGTGATATCAATTACTGATGGTCAGATATTCCTGGAAACAGATTTGTTTAATTCAGGAATTCGACCCGCTATTAATGTGGGTATTTCAGTATCTCGTGTTGGAGGAGCTGCACAAATTAAATCAATGAAAAAAGTAGCTGGCACCTTAAAACTGGATCAGGCCCAATTCAGGGAAATGGAAGCATTTGCGAAATTTGGCTCTGATCTTGATAAAGCAACACAACTGACCATTAACAGGGGCAGGCGTAATCAGGAAATATTAAAACAACCGCAATATGCTCCGGTACCTGTTGAGCACCAGGTAGCAATAATATATGTATCTACTAAAGGAATTCTTGATAGTGTTCCATTGGAGCGAATCAAAGATTTTGAAAATGAATACATCAATTCATTGATCTCCAATCACCACATGGTGCTCGATAAATTGAAAAAGGGTGTAATTGATGATGATGATACGGAAACCTTGCGCGAAGTAGCATCTCAAATCATAAAAAATTATCAGTAATAATTAATTGAACTGGTAAAAGATGCCAAGTTTAAAGGAAGTTCGTAATAGAATTAAATCTGTAAAATCAACACAGCAGATTACAAAGGCAATGAAAATGGTTGCGGCTTCTAAATTACGAAGAGCACAGGATAATATCCTTCAATTGCGACCATTTGCTGAGAAATTGCATAATATTCTTGAAAATGTTGTTCAGACAACCGAAGAATCTATAACGAACGAATACACTGAAACTCGTGATGTGCAACGAATATTAATAATAGCAATCAGCTCTGATAGAGGATTGTGCGGGGCATTTAATAGCAATGTGTTTAAAAAAGTTAGGGCCATTATAAGTGAGGAATATCAATACCTATATGATAATGATCAAGTGGATATTTTACCAATTGGAAAAAAATCCTATGATTTTTTCAGGAAACGAAATTATAAAATCATTGA
>WOR8_10000189_pt1 | contig 96148 bp, 82 predicted proteins | sample DeeMarSeWOR38_10_FD_19890 | JGI IMG/M metagenome (IMG submission 19890)
AACCTCCAACGCCTTCGCCCATTCTCCCCATATGGTGAGGCGAGTAGCCGACTGGAATTAAGGGCGTATACGGAACCTCAGCTTTGTAAGCCGCCCTTCGTGTTGTCTCGATCGTAGCAATTGAATCACAGGCCAAAGGAATATGTGGCCCATGCTTTTCCTGGCTGCCGATAGGGATCAATGCAATGTCAGTAGTTTTAAGAATTTCCTGCACATCCACATATGCCATTTCCTCCATTGCATACGTCCAAAATTTTTCATTCATTTTTACTCTCCTTTCTAAAATCTTTTGAAACAACCTTTATATGATTTAAACCCATGATGACCTAACACAGGTTTAGGTCGACAGTTGCACCTTATCGCTCCAAAATCGGCGTGCCTAACTTTCACAAGAGGCAACAGCCCTCAGACCTTTTCCAAAACACTCGTAATGTCTCAACTTGGATAAATGCACATATGTGCGGTATACGCTCTAATGAGACTTTACAGTAAATTTCAGAACCCTTTTTGTCAAGGCAATAAATAGCGACTGTTTATAGAGAGATACATTTGAACTCATGACGACTGAATGAACCTGATTTAGATAAAACACATCTCGGATACATTTGATACCTCATAGTAAATGCAAATGACCCAGATATTCAACCCTTGACACACTGAAACAGTTTAACTAACCTCATATAAAATTTCCTCTAACTTTTTAAACCGGGTATCGATGAACGATTGCTGATTATTCGCATGTTCACAGACGGTCATAAGCGATGTTAACCGCCAATCATTCTTCGTTAGATAGATTAATCGATCAATATCTAAATTATCTGCTCGTCGAAAAGGGGCTTTCTCAAACGACGCTGGAATCATATAGCCGAGATATTCAGCGGTATCGGGCATTTCTTGAATGCAATGCTGTTAAAAGCGTATCTGAAAGTGATACGCCGTTAATATTGAAACACATAATAGGCCTGAGAAACAATGGTTTGGGAGCCCGCTCCAGAGCCAGACATTTAGTTTCGATCCGCGGATTTTATCGATTTCTGGTCCAAGAGAAGCTACTCAAACACGATCCGGCCAGATTGGTTGACCTACCCAAAACCAGCCTAAAACTTCCCGATGTTCTCACCGTGGATGAAGTTAAGTACCTTTTAGGCACACCCGACATTAGCAAACCCAAAGGCATCAGAGATGCAGCCATGCTTGAACTTCTTTACGCAGCGGGTCTGAGAGTTTCGGAACTTGTAACCCTTAAGCTACAGGACATTAATTTAGAAAGTGGATTTGTTAGAGTGCTCGGCAAAGGATCGAAGGAACGGGTGGTACCTATTGGAATGCATGCCAAAGAAAAAATCGAAGTTTACCTTGATGGTTTTAGAAAAATTCTTCTTAAAGAGCAAATCAGTCCGTTTCTTTTCATTGCACGCGCCGGTAACCCCCTGACCCGTCAAGGTTTTTGGAAACTCCTACGAAAATATGCCCTAAAAGCGCAATTGAACAAAAAAGTCACACCTCATAGTCTCCGACATTCCTTTGCCAGTCATTTACTGGAAGGAGGCGCTGATTTAAGAGCGGTTCAGGTAATGCTCGGCCATGTTGACATCTCGACAACCCAAATTTACACCCATGTTGCCAAGGAGCACCTAAAAATAATGCATGAAAAATTTCACCCCCGCGGATAGCTTAAGCACAAGATTTAATTGATCTCTTCCGCACGAACCCTGCCAGGCACACCTATCTGTGCACTTACTATGAACTTGACAACATACACGTTTTGATTTAAAAGTGCTGGTTTTCAATTTATTATCACTTTGAAATCACTACGTATTGTAATTTTCGGACTCAATTTTCTCAGGAAATAAATTGGTGCATTCAATCAACTTGCCTCATAATCAAGTGGGCTGGTGGAAACCGTTCAAGCAGCTGCCGGAATCCGGCAACCAGGCGTTGCGCAGGTCGATTTTACGGATTAATCAACCGCTTATTTTGATAATCCGTGACGGCCGGTTGGCTGTTGCTCAAGATGGAACCATGATCATCGGAGATAAAAAACCGTCTGACCCTGAGGCCTTGCCTCTCGTCGGGTATGCGCCGCCATTGCGTCCGAGTGATTTGGGCAGTCCGGAATTTAAAGCAGCACATAACCTTCGCTATGCCTATGTTGTTGGAGCCATGGCCAACGGTATAACGTCTGTTAAGATGGTCGAAGAAGCCGGGCGCGCGGGCATGATCGCCTTTTTTGGTGCTGCCGGTTTAATGTTGAATGAAATTGAAGCCGCTGTTGATACGCTGCAGCAGCATATGGGCTCTTATCCGTTTGGATTGAACCTCATTCACAGCCCGTTCAACCCCGAACTAGAAGCAGCCACGGTTGATCTTTATCTCAGGCGGGGCATAAAATTGATAAGTGCTTCAGCCTATCTGGATCTGTCGCTTCCGCTCGTGTATTATCGGGCGAAAGACATTCACCGTGACATGCACGGCAACATCGTTTGTCCCCACAAAATCATAGCTAAAGTTTCAAGAATTGAAATCGCTCGAAAGTTTCTAGCTCCGCCGCCGCAAAAACATTTGAACACACTGGTTGGTCGAAACCTAATTACCGCGGAGGAAGCAACCCTGGCGGCGGCAATTCCAATGGCCGATAGCATAACTGCTGAAGCGGATTCAGGTGGACATACAGATAACCGTCCGGCCATTGCGCTTTTACCGACGATGCTTTCTTTACGCAACGAGTACGCGACTACATACAGCTATAAGAATCACATATGGGTTGGACTTGCGGGGGGTATTGCCACACCGGAATCTACGGCTGCCGCTTTTGCAATGGGGGCTGCCTATGTGCTCACCGGCTCTATCAATCAAGCCTGTATCGAAGCCGGCACTTCCGGCACAGTTCGCCGAATGCTGGCCGAAGCCGATCAAGCAGATGTTATCATGGCACCTTCGGCGGACATGTTTGAATTGGGCGTCAAGGTACAAGTTTTAAAACGTGGAACCATGTTTCCATTGCGGGCATCTAAACTGTATGATCTTTACACCAAATACAAAAGCTTTGAAGAAATGCCGAATCAGGACCGTGTGACACTGGAACGGGATTTTTTCCGGTGCAGTTTCTTGGAGGAATGGGAACTAACCAAACAATTTTTTGCAGATCGGGATCCGTCTCAAATCCAACGTGCTGAAAAAAATCCGAAACACAAAATGGCACTGGTTTTTCGATCATATTTGGGCCGTTCATCGACATGGGCCATACGTGGCGATCAGTCAAGAACAATTGACTATCAAATCTGGTGTGGCCCGGCAATGGGAGCCTTCAATCAATGGGTGACAGGCACATTTCTTGAAAAACCCGAAAATCGCAAAACCGTCGTTGTGGCTATGAATTTGCTTTTCGGAGCGGCGGTCGCAACGCGAGTGAATTGGCTTCGCCAGCAGGGAATTACTCTACCCCAGGGAGCAGAAAAAATCTACCCGCTGGAATTACCCCGGATTCTGGAACTTATGGAAGAAGCAACCTAAACGGAAATTAGGAGGATCAAATTTCAAGCACGCCTTCAATCAATGCGTGATGGCTTGGCATTTTGAAATAAAGTAAGGTAACAGATTTTATGAAATGCTGATTACTCTCTGGAGCCGTTAATTTGCAATAATTTTAAGAAGTTGTTTCGCAGAACACTCATGTTTAAAACGTGATAGCTTTCGGCATTTGACGGTCGAATTCTTTCGTTGGCTGAATTCAATTCTATCTCAATAAAGCGCTCCTGTCGTACCTGGCTTCCCCGTTGCTCGAGACATTCTTCTTCAAGCACGCCCCGGATCACATAATGGAAGGTCGAATTAAAACCGTTCTTGTTTTGCACGCTGAAGATATAGATTTGGTAATGCTTCACAGAATGAGTAATCGTGGCGAACTTTGGCGCAGATCCAGAATAATTAAAATAAAAACAGCTACTTACCATCCAATCCTGCAAATCGCTTAATATCAGTCGGGCTTCTGGAATTGTATATTTAAAATTTGCGACCAAATGGCCGCCAAGAAATACGGTAAAGGCATCATCCGGATTATACTGACGTGCATACCCGGACTGCAGTCCGCCCAACGGATCAGGTGGCAGAAATTCGCGAGACCACCGTTTCCATTTGGCAAGATTCACGTGTAACTTATGTGAAAGCTCTCTATTGGTGTAATATTTAACAATCATAAGTTGTAAACTTGATATATTAATATAACAACTTGGTTTTTTTTGTCGAGGTCTTGAAAATAATTTTTTTTTACATTATATTAGAGACTTAATTTTTTCGCTTAAGTAGTCTCAATAAAAAGCCCAACTACGTAATAAAGCCATTGGATCCCGCGCTGTTACGTTTATAAACCACCATCAGACAGGTACAGAAGAACATCAGATACTGTATTACTGAAGAAGGACGTATGAACCATGCCTGAACACTTCCCGGTGGCCATTATCGGGATGGGATGTTTTTTTCCAAAAGCAATCGGTCCTTATGGATATTGGCACCTACTTTATCATGGCATCGATGCCATTACCGATGTACCCGAATCGCATTGGTCTCCATCAGAGTATTTTGATGAAAATCCCAAAAAACCGGATCATGTTTATTGCAAACGGGGTGGTTTTATATCAAAGATAGCCTTTGATCCGTCGGAGTTTGGTATTCCTCCCTCAACATTGGAAGCTACCGATACGTCTCAGCTTCTAGGATTACAAGCAGCCAAGATGGCTCTGGAAGATGCCGGTTACGGTGACGGCAAAAATTTCAACCGTAATCTCACCAGTGTGATCCTCGGTGTAACCGGAACCCAGGAACTCGTCATACCCCTAAGCTCAAGACTCGGCTACCCTAAATGGCGTAAAGCACTTCGGGAGTCTGAGATACCTCCCGATAAGACGGAGGAAATTATCCAAAGAATTTCAGATTCATACGTTCCTTGGCAGGAAAGCTCTTTTCCGGGATTACTCGGAAATGTCGTTGCCGGAAGAATTTGCAATCGTCTAGACTTAAAAGGAACCAACTGTGTTGTCGATGCTGCCTGCGCCAGTTCATTGAGTGCGATTCATCTTGCCATCCTTGAGTTGGTTTCCGGTCGAAGTGAAATGGTCATCACCGGCGGAGTGGATACCCTGAACGACATCTTCATGCATATGTGCTTTTCTAAAACCTATACCCTATCCACCACCGGCGACGCGCGACCGTTTTCAATGAATGCAGATGGTACTGTCCTCGGCGAAGGCATCGGATTATTAGTGCTAAAGAGTCTTAAAAATGCTGAACGCGACGGAGACAGGATCTATGCGGTAATCAAAGGCATAGGGACTTCCAGTGATGGAAAATCACAAAGCATTTACGCACCTCGCGTGGAGGGACAAGCCAACGCCCTGCGCATGGCATATAGAAATGCCGGGGTAAACCCGGCCACCGTTGGGTTGATCGAAGCCCATGGCACAGGCACACGCGTAGGCGATAGGGTGGAGTTCCAAGCACTTCGCCATATTTTCAGCGAATCTGAAGCTAAGCATCAGACATGCGCCTTAGGATCCGTCAAATCAATGATAGGCCATACCAAGGCTGCCGCTGGGGCAGCAGGATTAATTAAAACAGCACTCGGCTTGTATCACAAAGTCTTACCGCCCACTCTCAAGGCCGACCACCCGGATCCGGAGCTGGACATCGAGAACAGCTCGTTTTACTTGAACACCAAACCCCGGCCGTGGCTATCAAACAATCGGCAGCCACGCCGTGCAGGTGTCAGCGCCTTTGGCTTTGGCGGAAGCAATTTTCATGTCGTTCTTGAGGAGTATTCCCCGACCAAAATGGAAATCGCGTGGAACGGCAGCATTGATATCATTGCTTACTCTGCTCCGAAACCCGACGGATTGGTTCACCACCTCAATAAATTAAAGCACGCTCTTGATCAGGGCTTATCGGATCAGGAATTTGCGCTGAAAGCCGCTGAATCCCGGAATCATTTTTCCTCGGCAGATTCTCATCGGATTTTGCTTGTTTGTGAAAAAGAGTCGGATAAATCGGAACTTATCCGTGACGGGCTGAGCACACTAGTTTCTGGATCCGTACCCGCCAATCTGAATTCAAAAAACATCTTTCTCGGTAACGCAGAACGATTGGGCCGCTTGGCATTTGTGTTTCCAGGACAGGGAAGCCAATACATCGAAATGGGCCGTGATTATGTCTGCACATTTCCGGAAGCATTTGAGATTTTAAATAAGGCAGACAAAACAATCAAAATGTCCACCCGTCTCAGCGATCTGATTTTTCCCGTCACTTCCCTGACAGCAGCCGACCGCCAAACGCATGATGACGTCTTGAGACAGACGCAGCACGCTCAGCCGGCGATAGGAACAATCAGCTTGGCCATGCTCAGGGTTTTGCAGCGATTTGAAATTGCTGCCGATGCGGCGTGCGGGCATAGTTTTGGTGAGCTAACAGCTCTTTGCGCAGCCGGCTGGTTTGATCATGACGCGTTTTTGTCCCTGTCTGCCACTCGCGGCCGTCTGATGGCCGATACAGCAAATGACAGTGACGGGCATCAGGGTGCCATGCTTGCCGTTCAGATCCCGCTTGAGGAACTTAACCTACTGATCGCGGAGAGCGATCGAGATATCGTTATCGCCAACCGCAATGCTCCCAACCAGGGTGTTTTGTCAGGCCCTATTTCTGCGATTCAAGATGTGGAGAAGATGTGCCGGGAGAAGAAAATTCGATCTCTCCGCTTACCGGTCTCGGCGGCCTTTCACAGCCCTCAGGTAACAAACGCAAAGCAACCCTTTCTGAGTGCCTTAAAAAAAATCACGATTACACCAACAGCGATTGAGGTATTTTCAAATACTACGGCCGCACCGTATCCAGATGACCCGGATAAGATTCGCGCATTACTGGCTGAGCATCTGCTTCATCCAGTAGAATTCGTTAGAGAAATTGAAAATCTTCATGATTCCGGCGTTCGGACTTTTTTGGAAGTCGGACCAAAATCCATTCTGACGCAACTGATTAGAGATATTCTGAAGGATCGCACCTCCCATGCTATCGCCTTAGATGTGTCTGCAGGAAAAGGAAGAGGAATTGCAGATCTCGCACGCCTGCTGTGCCGTGTGGCATCGCTTGGGCATCCGGTGGCATTGGACAAATGGGAAAGGCAAATTTCAGCGGTTCGCAGACCAAAAATGCGCATCCATCTGAACGGAACCAACTACCAGAACTCACGTTCAAGCAAAGTGAGACGAAAGACTGAGAGCAGAGAGCAGAAAAACAAAAAACTCAATCAAGCGAAAGAAAACAGACAATACCTAAATAAGAAAAATATCGCCATGAGAGACGAAAGCAAAAAACAAAATAATTTTATCTTACACGCGTTAAAGGTCGTACAAGAGGGTCTAAAGTCGATGCAGGAACTTCAATATCATACGGCTGAAACCCATCAAAAATTCCTTGAGACTCAAACCGAGGCCAATCGAGCACTCCAAAAAATGATGCAACATATCCAGCAACTGGCAGATCGATCGCTGGGTATTCAATTAGAACCGGTAAATAAACCCGCGTTTTTTGAAGACCGCATCCATCCGCGGCAGGAAGACGACAGCGACAACTCGAAAAGCGAGACCTCTGGCGACTATTCGTTTTCTGCGGAGATACCAAACTCCCTTGACGCTGGTGGATTGGATGCACAGGGTATCCCTGAAATCCCCCCCAACGCTGCTGATCATGGCGTTTCCAAAGCAACGATATTCGAACATTCACTGCAATCTGTCCAACCTGAACCTCAACCACAGGGTACAACCCTTCCACATTCCATTACAAAAGACATTGAATTGGTCATGCTTGACATCGTCAGCCAGTTAACCGGCTATCCGGTTGACATGCTGGGTTTGGATATGGACATCGAAGCCGATTTGGGGATTGATTCCATCAAACGGGTAGAAAACAAGCACGAATAGCCGGGAAGTCGCTGAAGCTCACACCCAAAATTCATGTGACCCTGTCGAGCCCCCTCCTTACGCAAATAACCCCTCTAAGCCGGATAGGCTCAATCTTGGAATTGAGACGATTATGCTGGAAGTTGTCAGCCAGTTAACCGGCTATCCGGTTGACATGCTGGGTTTGGATATGGACATCGAAGCCGATTTGGGGATTGATTCCATCAAACGGGTAGAAATTGAAAAATATGAATTCCAATGATGATAAAAATGAACAAACGGCGTTCAAACCATCGACGGCTTCCATATCCTCGACGGTAGACGACCTACCGGTAATCGATCCATTCGAAAAACAAACTAACGATCCGGATAAAAGAGCAATTCCGCGCAATGTGGTAACCCTGAGACAAGCACCCGATATTTCCGGAATACCGGTAGCCATTCAACGTGGCAAAAACGTCTTTATTACCGAAGATAATACCGGTTTGTCAGAGCACATTTCAGATGAATTGTCTAAATTGGGACTGCATGTGGTGAGAATTTCACTGGATATACTGAAGTATAGAAAACAGCTTACTGGGGCTGCCGGCCTGATTATCGTACAAGATCCGAGATCCACTGAAATGAAGCGGGACCTAAAAGATGCGTTCGAACTAGCAAAGCATCTGGCGCCGCAGCTGATTGCTTCAGCCTCAGAGAGTGGTGCACTACTGGCAACCATTACTCGTCTTGATGGCGCTTTTGGGCTCAAAGGGGAAAATTTAGGCCATCCCGTGCAAGGCGGACTAGCCGGCCTTGCGAAAACAGCCGCAATTGAATGGCCACACGTTTGCACCCATGCAATCGATATTACCCCGGCGTGGACAGATAATCATGAGATCGCCAAGTCGGTTGTAAATGATATCCTCACCCCCGGGCCGATCGAAATCGGACATGATTTTGGGAAAAGGTGGACGCCAGTTTTGGATCCCAGACCGTTTCCTACCGGACACGTCAACCTGGAACCGGGTGACGTCGTTATCATCAGCGGGGGCGCCAGAGGCATCACTGCAGCATCAGCTCTAGCACTTGCAGAGCATGCCAAGCCGGCCTTGATTCTAATTGGTCGGTCGCCAGAGCCGGTATCCGAACCGGACTGGCTTGCTTCTGCCATTGATGAAGCTGCGATGAAAAAAGCCATACTGGAAAACGAATTTAAAGACCATAAGGTTTCACCAGCTCAAATTGAAAAAAAATACAGATGGTACCTGTCAAATCGAGAAATCTCACAGAATCTGATAAAATTACGATCCTCCGGGTCACATGTTGAATACCATCCGGTTGATGTTCGTAACTTAGAAGGTCTGAAATCACTACTCGAGATAGTTCGGACAACCGTCGGACCCATCAAAGGTATCATTCATGGCGCCGGCGTGCTCGCGGATCGCTTACTGATCGATAAAAATTCCGAGCAATTTGATAGGGTTTTCGATACCAAAGTTGACGGCCTGGATAATTTGCTTCAGGCAACCAGCAATGATGATATAAACTACTTAATTTTATTTTCTTCTGTTGCCGCACGCCTGGGCAATAAGGGCCAGGTAGATTATGCGATGGCGAACGAAGTCCTGAATAAAACTGCCCAGGCTGAAGCCTTAAAACGACCCGGCTGCCGAGTTGCGTCGATTAACTGGGGACCTTGGGACGGCGGAATGGTAGACTCGGCTTTGAAACATGGATTCGAACGCAACGGCATTCCATTAATTCCTGCTGAGACCGGAGCCAATTGCATGCTCTTTGAAATGATGGGAAACCCGTCTCAGCCGGCAGAAATAGTTATCGGAGCTAATATTGCCCGACCTAAAGAAATCAACCGCGGTTATCCAAAACTGACCGTTTCACCAAGGCGGTCGACGGCAAAAAGCAGCGAGCGCCTCGCACTGGTGTTTAAACAGAATGTTAATATCAACCGTTACCCTATCTTAAAATCCCACATTATTGATGGGTGCCCGGTAGTACCGTTGGCCTTAATAACCGAATGGTTCGCTCATGGCGCATTGCATGAAAGCCCCGGACTTGTCCTGCACGGATTGAATGACATTCGCATTTTGAAAGGAATCCGCCTGGAGCACAGCCAACGTCTCGTCCGACTGCTTGCCGGTAAACCCAAAAAGAACGGTGAATTTTTTGAAGTTGAATTGGAACTACGCGATGGGAAACATGCTGGTGAAGATATCCTCCACTCACGGGCGACGGCCGTTTTAAGCGATCAATTGACGGATGCCCCGAAGTTTCAACTTTCAAAACAAATGCTTTCGACTACCTATACCCGCACCATCGATGAAGTCTACGATAAAATACTTTTTCACGGCTTTCAGCTGCACGGGATTCGCAAAATAATCAGCTGTTCGTCCGAGGGTATCGTGGCTCAGATTTCCCCAGCTCCTCCCCCGCAGGAATGGATATCCGCACCGTTGAGAAATCACTGGATCGCCGATCCCTTGGTCATGGATAGCGCATTTCAATTGGCAACCCTATGGTGTTTCGAAGAGAATGGTATTGTGTCACTTCCAAGCTATTGCAAGGCGTATTCTCAATATCACCACCGGTACCCGACAGACAGCGTCGTGGTTGTGTTGGATATAAAAGAGGTATCGAATCGCAAAATGCGGGGAGATTTTACTTTCCTGGATGGCAGAGATGAAGTGATTGCGCAGTTAATCGGTTACGAAGCCATTATGGATACTTCCTTACTGGAAGCATTTAAGCCGCAGTTTAAGGCCTCAGCATGATATTGTGTGAGCTGCTTTTCGGCTGGCCGGCACCCCAAACGTATTGCAGCATTTACTCCAGGCCCTTATGGATATCGGCTGGTATACCGCAATAATCAAGCGACTCTAATGTAGAAACGAAAGTTTTACATGGCGGACAGAATTTTTTGGGCCTGCCACGGCCAGACCACAATAATTTCATCCGGTGACTCACGCCGCATTTCGGGCAGACGCATTCGGTTGTAATTCCGTCAATAGAATTTTCTCGTGATCCATAACATCCCTGCTTTTTAGTTAAACAACTAATAGTGTTGGAAACAGGCATTTCTCGCTACTCCTTAGGGTTTGAAAAAATTGTCAAAATGACCTCGTCAACTAGTCCATCATCACTTTTTAGACCGTTTCTTCCTCTGATATTTCTTAATTAAATCATCGATTGCCTCCTCCAAAAGCACGCCGATGGATTTGTCCGTATCCACCGCGAGATGTTTCACAGCTTTTAACCGGTTCAAATCAATCCGAGTGGAGAATGTCTTTTTCGTAATCATGTAAACATTATTATAATAAATTTAATTATAAATCAATATTTATTTTTATATAATTATACATATTTTAATATTATTTTATATCAAGTAAAATGTAATTATGAAAAAATTTTTTTAATAATTCTTATAAAAATAACCTAACCTATACTTCCGATCTATTAAATTTTTTGATATGCTTTTTACGATTGACCAAATGACTAGCAGAATCCTGTTAATACGTACCATGTTATCTACTCTATCCGCATTCTAAAATGCAGCGATCGTCATGAATTCTCAACACAGTTTTGATGCTATCGTAATAGGTGCCGGCCCGGCTGGTTCTACAGCCGCATATATTTTGGCCTCTCATGGGCAGAAGGTTCTTTTGCTGGATAAGCGTATATTTCCTCGAGACAAGTTGTGTGGTGGTCTTTTAACCTGGAAAACCGTACGGTTATTGGAAACCATTTTCCAAACTCCTCTCGACGAACTCAAATCTCAGGGCCTTATCAGATTTAAAAGTTCGAAATACAGTGTAGACAACAATCTCGGTGAATCGATCAGAGGTCAATTGGACTATCCGTTTCATTTTGTTGAGCGCCGAAGTTACGATTTGTTCTGGCTTAATATGGCCCAAGCAGCCGGTGCTGAATTTAAAGCCGGTGAAAAAGTGGTCGATGTGGATCCATATGAAAGCAGGATTAAAACCAATGAAGGTAATGTATATCGCGGAAGGTTTATTATCGGTGCAGACGGCGTGTTCAGCAATATCCGAACAAGATTGATCCAAAAGGGGTTGATCAGAGATACATGGGATTCGGGGTTGGGTACCGCCTTGGAGCTGCTAATCCCCAAAGATGAGGCTCCGAGACTTCCGGACCACCCTGTAATCAGCTTTGGCCATATTTCCTGGGGCTATGCATGGTCATTTCCCCGACGCCGCGTTCGGGTGATTGGAATTTGTGGGTTAAACATTAAGTCAGGAAGACAACTCAAAGATGGGTTTTATAGCTTTCTGGATGCAAATGGAATTGCAAAAAGCGAAGCTGCAGTTCCCAAAGGCCATGCGTTGCCCTACGGGAATTATCTTGAAATACCTGGATTTCGCAATATTTTACTTGTTGGTGATGCATGCGGTCTGGCGGATCCATTTCTTGGAGAGGGCATATACTATGCACATAAAAGCGCTCAGTTGGCAGCCAGTACGGTAATCCATTCTTTTCACCATCCGAATACCGCTTTAGAAAAATATCGACAGCAATTATATCAAAACATTATTGTTGAGCTAAAATATGCAAATATGGGAAGACAGATCATCTTTTCTCTTCCCGGTAATTGGCCTTACCAGGTGTTACATTTGCTACTTAGACTAATGCCTCGTAAATGTGCCGAAACCATCCAAGGTCAAAGAACATTTAAATGGTTGCGCCAAGTTAACCGGATTTAATCGAGTGCAGAGTGAATTATTCAGACGGATAAACCTGGTTGAATTCTTCTTGTGGAACATTTTTTGTCATTACTCTTACACCGACAAACCCACCAGAAAGTATTAGGCGCATCGGTATTTTCTCACGGATCACAATCATCTCAATTTGGTTTTTTGATGATTTCTTTTCGACTTCACTTACAAGCTGCTGGGCATTGCGGATTCGAACTCCATCATACTCTATGATAACGTCGCCTTCCAGAAGTCCAAGAGATTTCGCCTGTGAGGAGTCTAAAACACCTTGGATTTCGGCAACACTAACGAATTCATTTTTTGCCGATAACCTAGGCTGAGGTACTTCAGATAGGGCTGTCTCCTTTCCACCCCCTGCGATGATCACTATGCGCAGAATTTTTTCATCTGCAAACTCAAGCGCATAATTTTTGATACCGAGGTGCCTCAGCAACCCTTTTACCAATCCCTCGGAGGTCGGGGCCTGAAAAGAGTAAGTGATCTTGTCGTCGATCCTCCCCTCCAACCCTATGACATCAATTGAATATTTTTCATTGATGGTTTTTATAATTCTTCTTAAGGGGGTGTCAGAGGCCTTTATAAAAAACACTCCGTTTTGGACGCCGATAATATCTTCAGACGCCGCCGAGTTATCAATCGCATCAAAGAAAGCGATCAATACAAGTAAGATCTGGAAAAGACGAATGATCATAGAGCTTTTGAATCAAGCACCAACGTATATACCTCTTCCGGACTTCCTGATTTTGCCCTCCTTGGAGGCTCTAAAAACGATATTACGGACCTTTTTGTCATCAAATCCGGTTTTACTTTTCAGAGTCGGAACATCGACACCTTTTCTCGATCGTTTAACAATGCTCAGAATCTGGTCAGTAGCCGTCACCTGCGAACTTTTTTTTGCAGTCACTGTGTTTTTGGTTGTAGCGTTTTTTACCACCTTGACTTTGGCGGCTTTCGGTTTGGCAGTTTTGTGGATTTTCGCACTTTTCTCTACTGCCTTCAGCAGTTTTTCCATCTTTCTCTCAAGCGCTTTAAAGTCTTTTCTCACGGCTGTTAAATCTTTTTTTAAAATTGCCATTCTCCCTTCCTCCTTAGTTTATTATTTGTTAATGTTCTTTGATGTCGCATTACCCGTCGACAATCTATTTTTCTATCTTCGCCCTTTTTTGCCAATGTAACGTCTGCAAAAGTACTATGTAAATTACTTACCCTATAGGAAGTAATGTTGTCAAGCAATAACCTTTAGAATGATTTAAATCGTACAATTGTAAATATAAATTCAACTATTCATGGCTCAAATCAGTTAAGAGCTTTTTTCACTCAACTCGATATTTCTTTATATCACAAACCCATAATAGAGATATAGTCAAGTCAGCGATCAATCACCGAGCAGGCAATATGACTTATCCTCTGAAGTTCAAAGACCCATCGGTGGTGCCATGCTTTGGCACAAGACCAGAATTGAATAATCCAGTTGGTTTGAGGAGAAATCAGTTTATTCAACGGTAAAAAAATTGTGCCGCAATATTTTATGACTCAAGGAAAGAAATTTCAGATTCCTCCTATTGACGGGATATTACGGAAAACACATGTACTTATGTCGGTTTAGGGTAGGCGCTGAATCCCCAAAAACTTTGATCCATCTCTTTTGGTACCCCATACCGCTGAAACCAGCCACACATCATTTTTATAAAATTACGCTTTCTGCTGCTTGCTATGAGTTTAAGATTCGGGTATAAAAATAAATTTTATTAGTAGTGTACCTATAACGTGATGATTCAACGTCCATGTTGCCCATAAAAGAGGCGTTTCACAGCATATGAAGCGACTAAAGCCCATTGCCGTGGTTGGTATGGCCGGCGTGTTTCCCGGTGCTTCGAATCTAGATACATACTGGCAAAATATTATTAATAAAGTTGACTCAACCGGAGACGTTTCTCCTAGTCGATGGATAGTTGATCCGGATGTGATGGTCGACGAAGAACCAAAACCGGATAAAGCCTATTCAAAACGCTGTTGTCTCATTGAAACCTATGAGTTTGACCCTGATGGTTTGAATCTCGGCAAAGATCTAATAGAGGCACTGGATCCGCTCTATCACCTTGCACTGCATGCCGGGCGAGTAGCGCTTTCAAACCTGCGGCACACATCCTTAAACCGCGAGCGCACCGGTGTAATTCTGGCTGCAATTACCTTGCCGACCGATACCACATCGTTAATTACCAGAGAGATACTCGGTTCGGTTGTTAAAGAACATCTTTTCCCCAATGGTACTCCAACGCAATTGCAGAGAACCGATCCCAGACTGAATCGTGATCAATACTTTGCCAGTCGCGTGACCAGTCTCCCGGCGGCGATTTTAGCCAGAAGTTTCGGTTTGGGAGGCGGTACATATACTCTGGATGCGGCGTGCGCATCTTCCCTTTATGCAGTCAAACTGGCCTGCGATGAGCTCAACGCGCATCGTGCCGATGCGATGCTCGCTGGTGGCATTTCAAGACCGGACTGCCTGTTTACTCAAGTCGGTTTCAGCCAGTTAAGAGCCCTATCTCCATCTGGACGCTGCGCACCTTTCGATGAGAGTGCTGACGGTCTGGTTGTCGGAGAAGGCGCCGGACTATTCGTATTGAAACGACTAGAAGATGCGCTGCGTCATCAGGATCCGATACACGGCTTAATTACCGGAATCGGCCTCTCAAATGATATTCGGGGTAATTTGCTGGCTCCGGACAGTGAAGGTCAGGTGCGCGCCATGCGGAGGGCATATGACTGTGCCGGATGGTCACCTCAAGATGTCGACCTGATTGAATGTCACGGAGCCGGAACTCCCGTCGGTGATCTCACGGAGCTGAACAGCCTGAAAAAACTATGGGGCGCGTCGAATTGGGAATTAAAACAGTGTGCCATAGGTTCTGTGAAATCGATGATTGGTCATTTGCTGACGGCCGCCGGTGCCGCTGGAATGATTAAAATCCTTTTGGCTCTGCAAAACAAGATTCTTCCGCCCTCCCTAAACTTTAAAAAACCACCACCCAACAGCCCGTTGAACGCAGGACCCTTTCGTGTGCAATCTGACCCGCAAGAATGGTGTCGCAGAAAAGAAGGCCAACCACGGCGTGCGGCTGTCAGCGCGTTCGGCTTCGGCGGCATAAATGCTCACCTGCTGCTTGAAGAATGGCGGCCGAATGTGGATCATGCATTGCCGACAGCCGATGTGAGGCGATCATCAACCCTGAAATTCAATACCCCTGTCCACCAAATTAAACATAACAGTCAGGCGGGCAGCCGAATTTTAAAGCCGGATATTGCTGTCGTTGGCATGGAGGTCACATTTGGAGAATCAAATTCGTTGAGAGAGTTTCAAGAACTCATTTTCAACGGCACATCGGCCATCAAAGAACGACCGGCCTCCCGTTGGAAGGGATGCGATGATCTAATCGACCGCTATTCGACGGATGGAATGCCAAGCGGCGGATTTATGAAGACATTATCCGTTACCTCAGGCGAATTTCACATCCCCCCCAATGAAATAGCGGATATTCTTCCCCAGCACTTGTTGATGTTAAAAGTTGCCGCAAAGGCCATGATGGATGCCGGTCTTTCTTCACGGAAAGAACGGCCGCACATGGGGGCAATTATTGGGATCGATTTTGATTTTGAAGCCACGAATTTCCATTTGCGGTGGAACCTGATCAATTGGATTCCGATTTGGATGGATACATTCGGATTGAATCCCGACGACAAAAAAATAGAGACCTGGATGGAATCACTAAAAAATGCCTGCGGTCCTCCGCTTACAGCAACCCGCACGTTAGGTTCCCTGGGCAGCATCGTCGCCAGTCGACTTGCACGCGAATTTCGCTTCGGAGGTCCAAGTTTTGTGGTTTCATGCGAAGCGGCATCCGGATTAAAAGCTCTGGACATTGGTGTACATGCATTGCAGCAACATGAAGCGGATGCATTCTTAATTGGAGCGGTGGATTTACGTGGTGACATTCGCAATATCATCTTAGACAATCAACTCAGCGCCTTTTCAAAAAATGGTAAGATCCGTCCATTTAATCGGGGTTCTGACGGTACTATTCCCGGGGAGGGCGCCGCGGCCGTTGTTATAAAGCGCCTCGAGCAGGCCATTGACGACGACGACAGAATATATGCGGTCATTAAAGGAAGCGGTGGCGCGAGTGGCGGCGCTATCGACACCCATACCGTATCCGTCGGGGCATATAATCGCTCCCTTGAACGCTGCTTTCAGTCAGCCGATATCAAACCCCAGCGTATCAGCTATTTCGAGGCCCACGGCAGCGGCAATTCCGCAGAGGATAATCTTGAGTCGAACGCATTAAGCGCGGTATTCGTTGATCAAAGCGAATCCTGTGCCGTTGGGTCGGTAAAACCCACCATCGGTCATAGCGGTGCTGTGTCTGGGCTTGCCTCGGTCGTTAAAACCAGTCTGTGCCTTTATCATGAAATCATACCTCCCCTGACCAACTTCACCACCCCGGCCCGATCCTGCTGGAGAAAAGAAACGTTTCACTTTCCGCAACTTGCTCAGTTCTGGACTCGAAACCGCCAAAGTGGTCCGCGCAATGCCATGGTTGGATCGATGACCGCAGATGGCAATTGCATGCATGTCATTTTAGAAAGTTGCGATGACAACGCTAATAACAAAACCCAGCGCAAGGTCCAGAATATCATTCAATGGGAGCGCAAAAGACCTCTTGGCTTTCACAAATTCGGGCTCTTGGTGGTCGAGGGCGACACCAAAAAGGACCTACTCCACGGACTGGAGGGTCTATTAGAGCATCTTGAAAAATTCACCGCCATAAGCACCGACGGTGGGTTTGCTTCGGAAAATTGTACAGTCGAACACGCAGCCCACGTATGGCATTTAAAAAATGGGATTCACCCTCGTAGATCCTATGCCGTATCCATCCTGGGTGACGATTTTTTACAGTTAAAAAAATGGATCCATGACGCCCAAAAAACAATTTTAGCCGATAAAGCGTCGCGTTTTAAAGCTACCGGCGGCGTGACATATTCACCGAATCCATTGGGCAGGTCAGGCGAGCTTGCGCTCATCTATCCCGGGTCAGGTAACCACTATTTGGGAATGGGTCGCGGACTTGGCGTGTATTGGCCCCAAATTCTGCATGAAATGGATGCGCGAACGCCGTATTTAAAGACTCAACTATTGCCGGAATACTTTGTGCCATGGCGGGTATCGTGGGACCCGGGTTGGCAAAAAGATGCCTATATGGAAATTACCGCAGATCCGCTCCGTATGATCTTCGGGCAGGTGACACATGGCAGTGTGGTTACCAATCTGATGCGACATTTTGGAATTCACCCTGCGGCAGTCATCGGATATAGCTTGGGCGAATCGGCAGGTTATTTTGCCATGGGAGTCTGGCCGGAACGCGATGAAATGCTCAAACGTTTGCAGAAAACCGATTTATTTACGACGGAACTTGCCGGTTCCTGCAACGCTGCCCGGCAGGCCTGGGGCATTCCTCCCGAAAAAGATGTAAACTGGACCGTAGCTGTGGTCAATCGTTCGGCAAACGCCGTGGGTAACATCATCGACCGCTATCCTTTTACCCGTTTATTGATTATCAACACACCGAATGAGTGCGTCATCGGCGGCTGCTTGGACGAAGTTAAGGCTGCTATAACGGATCTTGAGTGCGACGCCGTTTTTCTGGATGGTGTCGTTGCGGTGCATTGCGATGCACTAAAACCGGTTGCCGATGCGTATCGAGAACTGCATGTATTTCCGACACGCCAATTAGAAAATATTCGCTTTTACAGTTGCGCACTCGGACGCGCCTATAACGTGACCCGGGAGAAAACCGCCAATTCCATCCTCTCTCAGGCCTTGCATGGTTTCGACTTTACCAAAACCATACATCAAGCCTATCAGGATGGCGTGCGTATATTTTTGGAAATCGGACCGTATTCGTCCTGCACCCGGATGATCGACAGCATTTTAAAAAACACACCACACCTGGCTTTGTCTGCGTGTGTTCGAGGAGAAGACGATTACATCACCGTCGTAAAAGTGCTTGGAAATCTAATCACAGAACGGATCCCGGTTGATTTGAACCAGCTTTACGGAAATCAAGCGTTTGCACCGGCAATGATAGCGCCGGTCAAAGATGTGACCGAACGTCAAATTGAGATAGTTATAGGTGGAACGGCGCTCTCCCCTACCCGGCCGTATTTAGAAAACCTAAGGCAGGAACCAACAAATAAAGAACACAGGACCGAAAAAGAACTGGATCAGGTCTTGGATATTCAAAAAACAGAGCCCAGGGAGCACGAATCAGGCTTCAAGGTTCAGCAAACAGACGACAGAGAATGGCAACCGACCGCGGCCCCTCCATTTTCAACATTAATCGAAACGGCGAGGCAGAACACCAAAATTACCTCGAATATTCACCAAAAATATCTTGAATTCTCAAATGAACTCACTCAAAATTTTGCCCAAACCTTCGAATTGCAAACCAGACTCTTCGAACAGGCCGCTCTCGGAAGCTCGGAATCAATCCCACATTCCGATTTGCGAATTCCGAGTTCGTTACCGGCATATACCCGTGAGCAATGTCTTGAGTTTGCCAAAGGCTCTGTGGCCGCGGTGCTGGGACCCGATTTTGCAGTGGTGGATACCTATCGCGCTAGAGTACGGTTACCGGATGAGCCGTTAATGCTGGTGGATCGAATTCTCTCTGTGGAAGGTGAAAAAGGCTCTTTGGAATCGGGTCGTATCATCACCGAACACGATGTTCACCCCGGGGCTTGGTATCTGGATGGGGACCATGCGCCCGTCTGTATCTCTGTTGAGGCCGGCCAGGCGGATTTGTTCTTGTGTGCATATTTAGGTATTGATCTGAAAGTTAAAGGACGTCGCACCTACCGTTTGTTGGATGCCACGGTAAAATTTCATCGTGAACTGCCTCGACCGAATGAGACGATTCGTTATGAAATTGAAATAGAGAAATTCATTCGTCAGGGAGACACCTATCTCTTTTTATTCCATTTTGATGGATTTATCGGTGATGCTCCGCTCATTACCATGACCAATGGTTGCGCTGGATTTTTCACATCAGAAGAAGTCAGAAAATCCGGTGGTATTATCTTGTCCCAAGAGGATCTGCAACAGATTCCAAGGAAAAGGCCCTCAGACTGGAAAGATCTCGTCCCATTGCACAACGAAACTTACGACGATGCCTTGTTAGATGCTCTCAGAGCCGGAAACCTAGAAAAATGTTTCGGTGAAACTTTCAAAGGTATTACATTGCCCGATTCACTGAGGCTTCCGGGCGGACGGATGAAAATGATCGATCGTATCGTTAACTTCGATCCCGCTGGAGGACGATTCGGGCTGGGTCTGATTCAGGCTGAGACGGATATTCACCCGGACGATTGGTTTCTAACCTGTCATTTCGTGGATGACATGGTCATGCCGGGAACATTGATGTATGAATCCTGTGCCCACACGCTGAGGGTCTTTCTGCAGCGCTTAGGTTGGGTGACGGAAACCTTGGGCGTATTTTATGAGCCAGTCATGGGCGTAGAAAGTACATTGAAATGCCGGGGTCCCGTAACACCGGATACCCAAAACGTCATTTACGAAATTGAAATCAAAGACATGGGTTACAAACCCGAACCCTATGCTATTGCCAATGCACACATGTACGCCGATGATCATCGAATTGTATTTTTTAGAAACATGTCCTTACAAATAAGCGGTATCACCCGTGATGATATTGTTTCTTTTTGGGAGAAGCGAAAATCTCAGCCCACTCCAGGATCAGGAAAATTGCGCAAACCTGCAATATTTGATCACGACCACTTGCTGGAATTTGCGGAAGGTAGTCCGTCGAAAGCCTTTGGTAACCGCTATAAAGCCTTTGATCAGCAACGATTTATTGCGCGCCTACCGCGACCTCCCTATCTTTTCATCGACCGCATAGCCAAGGTCGAACCACAGCCTTGGGTGTTGACACCTGATGGCTGGATTGAAGCTGAATTCACTGTGGATCCGGATGGCTGGTATTTTCGAGCAGAGCGCACCCCAGTTGTAGCGATCAGCATCATGCTTGAAATTGCACTTCAGCCCTGCGGATGGCTGGCGGCATATATGGGATCAGCTTTGAGAAGTCAAAACGACCTTAGATTCAGAAACCTTGGCGGGGAAGCCACACTTCTTGAGGAAGTGTTGCCCGAGGCCGGAATGTTGACAACCAAAGCCCGATTGAGCCGGGTTTCAGACGCCGCCGACATGATCATCGAACATTTTGATTTTGAAGTTCATCACCAGCACAAGAAAATATATTCCGGAAAAACCTATTTTGGATTTTTTACCCGCGATGCTCTTGCGCATCAGGAAGGTATCCGTGACACAGGCAAAGAAGCCTACACACCCACACGCGAAGAGTTGAGGGCTAGCCGTTCTCACAAATTTAAGGACCACGCACCTTGCTGGCCGCAGGATCCAGCAATGGATCCGGCATCGGCCTTGGCGCTACCGGCCAAAGCGATCCGTATGATCGATCGAATCGACGCTTATTTACCTGAGGGCGGACCCAATGGACTGGGATTCATTCGGGGAACAAAAATCATCGATCCCAAGGATTGGTTCTTTAGGGCTCACTTTTATCAGGATCCGGTTTGCCCGGGTTCACTCGGGATCGAATCACTAATCCAGCTATTAAAGTATATCGCACGCGAGCGTTGGTTGAATCTAAAACACAGTCATCGTTTCGGACTGCTGACCGGAATAACACACTCCTGGACCTATCGCGGACAAATCACACCTGAAAACGATTTGATTACCGTCGAAGCAGTGATTACAAAAATACAAAATTATCCCCATCCATGTATACTGGCTGACGGTTTATTGCAGGTTGACGGATTGGTTATATATAGAATGAAAAATTATGGTATAAAATTGGAGCCCGTAAGATGAGATATTCCAAAGTCAGCATCGATGCATTTGGATACGAACTTCCTCCCAATGTGGTGACGTCCGAAGATCTCGAAAAGCGGCTTGAACCGGTTTATAAAGCACTGCATTTTCAGAAAGGACAGCTGGAGGCCATTACCGGAATTCGGGAACGCAGATTCTGGGACGAAGATTATAAGATGCACGAGGGCGCCATATTAGCCGGACAAAAGGCACTACAGGCTTCATCTATTACCTCGGATGACATCGGCATGTTAATTTATGGCGGTGTTTGCCGGGATAATTTGGAACCGGCTACCGCCTGCGCGGTGGCCGACGGTTTAGGTATGGGACCGCAGGCTCAGATATATGATGTTTCAAATGCCTGTTTAGGGATTTTAAACGGTATGGTGCAAGTCGCCAATGCCATCGAACTTGGCCAAATACAATCCGGCTTGATCGTATCTTGCGAGTCTGCCCGTCAAATTATTGATATGACCATCACGCGGTTGCTTAAAACCAAAAATATGGATGTGTTTAAAAAAACGATTGCCACCTTGACGGGAGGATCTGGTGCGGTTGCGGTATTATTGACAGATCAATCCCATTCACCATCCGGTCATAACCTTTTAGGTGGTGTTGCCAGGAGTGCGACGGCATACCATAAATTATGCGTATGGGGTCCGGACACCGGCATCCCGGCCAGCGGTCTGCATATCATGGAAACCGACTCGGTCGGAGTTCTTCAAAACGGGGTGATTCTGGGCATCGAAACCTTTAAGGCATTCCGTGAGGAACTCTCTTGGCCAGATGACAAACCGGATAAAATCATCTGTCATCAGGTAGGCGTTACCCATCAACGCAGTATTCTGGATTCAATTGGGATTCCCGAATCAAAAGACTTCACGACATTTAAATATCTAGGCAATATTGGAACGGTATCCCTACCGATCACAGTGGCCATCGCAGCCGAACGGGAGTTTCTTCAACCGGGGGATCTCGTCGGCTTTCTGGGAATCGGAAGTGGTCTTAATTGCTTGATGCTCGGAATAGAGTGGTAAGTCAATGCCAAAGGTTAGAGAACGCCGTCAAGAAATCAGAAAACAAAAGACAGCGGCCGGAAAATGTCATCCGGTAGACATTTCCAGTTTTCGACACCTGTACACCTTCACTTCCCGTTATCGGCTTTTAAACGGGTTCAATTATCACTACATTGATCAAGGGCAAGGCGATCCGATCGTCATGGTCCACGGAAATCCGACATGGTCGTTTTATTTCCGCGACTTAATCACTGCCTTGTCCCCTAATTATCGAACGATCGTGCCGGATCATATCGGTTGTGGCTTGTCGGACAAACCGGACACAGACGTATACGCTTACGGTCTAAAAAACCGCGTGGACGATCTGGAGAACCTGCTGAACCATCGGCAGATCGACAAAAACATCACCCTCATAATGCATGATTGGGGTGGCATGATTGCAATGGCATATGCAATCAGACATCCCGAACATATCCGACGTCTAATCATTATGAACACCTATGCTTTCTTGCCCCCCCCTGCAAAACGAATTCCGCTGGCGGCTCATTTTATCCGGAAGGCAGGGCCACTGGCGTCATTAGCGGTCTTAGGTTTAAATCTCTTTTCGATTGGAGCCCTGTATTTAGCAGCACACAAAAAATTAGCCAAAGACGTCAAAAGGGGCCTCACAGCACCCTATAACTGCTGGCATCATCGCATGGCTGTATTAAAGTTTGTACAAGACATTCCACTGAGTCCCAAAGATGCCAGCTATGAGTTGGCTAAGCAGGTTGACGACAATATCTATCGGTTCGGCAATGTTCCCATGCTGATTTGCTGGGGTGAGCACGATTTTGTCTTTGATCATCTCTTTTTAGGCGAATGGCAGCGCCGATTTCCCGATGCCGAGATCCATCGCTTTTCCGACGCAGGCCACTACATATTAGAGGATGTTCCGGATAAGATTGTGCCTTTAGTTCAGGATTTCTTAAATAGGCATCCGCTTTGAATTCGGTAAAAATGAACAACGCCGATAAATACAACAAACAAGTCGTAAACGTATCAACTCACTTGACCCGGATGGCTCAGCAAGAGCCGTATAAACGCGCCGTTGTCTATCCGGCAGGTCGTGATAAAAATGGGCGCGTCGCGTACTCCCATCTCACCTTCCTGCAGCTTGAACAGGAATCTGACTGTTTGGCCCATGGTCTAAAAAAGTCGGGGATCACACGCGGAACCAGAACAATTTTAATGGTCAAACCAAGTCTTGAATTCTTCGCCTTGGTATTTGCGATATTCAAAACAGGCGCGGTACCTGTTGTGGTGGACCCAGGTATGGGAATTCAACGCATGGTCGGTTGCTACAAGGAAAGTAGACCCACAGCATTTATAGGAATATCCATTGCGCATGTGATCAGAACACTGTATCCAAAGTACTTTAAATCCGTAAAAACATGGATAACTGTCGGACAGCGATGGTTCTGGGGCGGTCTCACCTTCAAGCAAATCCGCCAAACTCCTTGGAAACCCTTTCCAGCAGTTAAAAGCGAGCGAGATGAAACGGCGGCGATTTTATTTACCACCGGCAGTACGGGCCCTGCTAAGGGTACTGTTTATACTCACGGGATTTTCGATGCCCAGATCCACTATATAAAGTCTCACTTCAATATCCAAGTCGGTGAGATAGATCTTCCCACGTTTCCTCTATATGCCCTATTTGATCCAGCGTTGGGCATGACAGCAATCATCCCGGACATGGATCCGACACGACCGGCTTACGTTGATCCGCTGAAAATCATTGAAGCAATTCACAATCAAGGAGTTACGAATCTGAGTGCTTCCCCGGCCCTGCTGGAACGTGTTGGAAAATATGGAAAGCGAAAAGGTATTAGACTTCCTTCTTTGAAAAGGGTTATAACATCTGGAGCGCCTATATCTCCTTCCAACATCGAACAGTTTACAGCCATGCTACGAAAAAATGCCGAAATTCATCCCGGCTATGGTGCCACCGAGGCTATGCCGGTCACGTCCATCGGGAGTCATGAAATACTTTCCGAAACCAGAAGATTCACCGAACAAGGCTATGGTGTCTGCGTCGGACGTCCAATTAAAGACCTAACAATTCGTATTATTAAAATCAGCGATGAGCCCCTCGATGAATGGTCGGAAGCGCTGATGATTGATGAAGGTGAAGTTGGCGAAATTACAGTAAAGGGGGATATTGTAACCCGGCAATACTTTGAAAAACCCAAAGCAGATTCACTAGCCAAAATCAAAGATGGCAAAGATATTTGGCATCGCATGGGAGATTTAGGATGGATGGATAATAACGGGCGTCTCTGGTTCTGCGGGCGTAAAAGCCATCGAGTTATCACCGAGAACGGAATCCTTTTCACGATACCCTGCGAAGCGATTTTTAACAATCATCCTCGGGTGTTTCGCAGCGCCCTTGTAGGCGTTGGCCCCCGACATCAGCAGAAACCGATTATTTGCATTGAACTGAATAGGGATAGCGTCAAAGGCAATAAAAAGCAGTTGGAAAAAGAACTTCTGAAGTTAGCAGCTGCGAACGAGCTGACTAAAAGCATTCAAATAATTTTGTTTCATAAATCCTTCCCAGTGGATATACGTCACAATTCAAAAATCTTTAGGGAGAAACTGGCAATCTGGGCCGAAAAAAAGATAAAAGGAAAATAATCTTGAAGGTATTAGTGACTGGAGGAGCTGGATTCCTCGGCAGTGCAATCGTTGAACGTCTGGTAGCAAGGGGTGACATAGTCTGCAGCATCTCACGGAGCTATTATCAAAAACTTGAGAACATCGGTGTTGAACAAATACAGGGGGATATCAGCAATAGGTCAGATGTTGACCGTGCATGCTATGGTCAAGATCTAGTGTTTCATGTGGCATCTAAATTTGGAATTTGGGGTGATTACGATGACTACTATCAAACCAACGTCATCGGAACCGAAAACATTATTTGTAGCTGTCAGGCTCAAGATGTACCGAAGCTAGTTTATACTAGCACGCCCAACGTCGTATTTAATGGTCACCATAAAGAAGGTGTCGATGAATCGGTTCCCTACCCATCAAAATTTTCGGCCCATTATCCTAAAACAAAAGCGTTGGCAGAACAGAAAGTACTAAAAGCGGCTGATAAAGGACTTAAAACGATTATTTTGCGGCCCCATTTCATGTGGGGGCCTGGAGATAACCATGGATTCCCTCGAATTATCGATAGAGCGAAGCGACTAAAACGCATTGGCGATGGCAAAAATTTAATCGATACCACGTATATTGATGATGCCGTTGATGCACACCTTTTGGCAGCAAAAAAATTAGATGAAAATCCAAACCTTTCAGGAAATATTTACTTTATCAGCCAGGGCAAACCGGTATTGGCCTGGGATATGATTAACGCCTTCTTAAAAGTCGCTGGATTAGACCCTATCAGCCGATCCGTTCCATACCCTCTCGCCTGGTTCGCCGGCGCGTGTCTTGAATTTGTCTATACATTATTTAAAATACGGGGGGAACCTTTTATGACACGGTATCTGGCGAATGTGTGCGCGACCTCACAATGGTTTAATATCAACGCCGCCAAAGAAGAACTTGGATTTGCTCCTAAAGTCACCATGGATGAAGGCTTTCGACGTCTTGAAGAATGGCTCAAAAACCAAAAAAGCGAAGGTAAAAAATGATGAAACTGACCGATATTGCGCCTGAGGAAAAATGGAAAGAATTGGAAGAGGAAATTAATCGTCGATCCGGATTGGATGCTAACGTGTTTAATATAGAAGGATATCGAATATCGGATTGTAAAAATTGGGCGAATCAATTATGCCCTGAAATTAAAGCCACCGATAAAGGTCAGAGCTTTATCTGTGCTCCCGCCCACATGAATATTGCCATCCAGTCGATGAAAACCAAAAAAGCAGTCACTGAAGAATGCGATGCAGGTCTTGTTAAAATAGTTGTGCCTATTTTTGTTGATGAAGAATTCGTCGGGGCAATAGGAGCGTGCGGTTTTTTGCTGGATGACGGCGAGGTCGATAGTTTTTTAGTCAATAAGATGACTGACATAGAAGAAGAAGAAATTGAGAAGCTATCCGCAGGAATTCCATCGATAACCTCTGAAGAGGCCGAGTCGATATGTGCATACATTACAGAGCAGATCGGAAAAATTATCGGCGAATTTGAAAAAAAGAGGCAGAAAAAATCTATGAATATCAGCGAGACTTAATCTCAAAATACCGCATAAAATAGAAATCCCAAGCTTATTTATATTGCTTTTGAATGTGAAAATTAAGTTTATCTAAATGGATCTTGATTAACGTTTTCAGTTCATGGACGTTTTTTTCTAAACTGGCTAGATGTGTTATTAAGTTATCGGCCTTGCAAACAGGATTAACCGCCTTGACATCATTGCTTGGGTTTATATGATCGTTTGTCTTTTCGTTCATAATAGTTTTGATATTTTCTTTTCCCTGGTTTTTAGCTCTCCTCTTTTTAATATTATTTTTTAGCCAATAATACCTTTTCAGCTCTTTGTTCACGATAATCTGTTTATCAGTCTCTTTAATATCTGTGGAAGACAAAATTTTATTCATACCATTGAATGTCGAAAGAACCATCTTTAATGCAAACGGGTGAGCATCAATTGGGGAACCTTGAACATACTTGCCTAGACCGATTTGTATTTTAAGTAAAATGGAAATATGCCTATCTTTTTTGAATATTTCTTTTAAATGGTTTAATTGCTCGAGGTACTTATTTATCAGACTGTCTGTGATTCCCCTTTCCATCGAAAACACAATTTTTTTTAAATTGTAATTTGGATAGAGGAGTAATTTTTGTTCAGATTTGGTCCGTCTAATTCTAGATTCAGGATCTTCTCCAAAAATTTTATCAAGCTGCTTTTCAAGTTCAACATCAAAACGTTGTGCAAGTAAGTTTCTCAATTTTCGCCCCTAATTTAGATTGTCTTTAACGGTGATGCAGGTATTTCGTATAATCAATTTCAGGGTATTAAATACATTTTCCCCCGTTAATGCACTGGCCTTGTAATATGGTTTTTTCAATTGTCGGTTTAAATCGTGTGTTAAAATCCCTTCTGATATGATCGGCACACCTCTGGTTGCAAGATCTACTTTGTTGAATTGAAAAACTAGGGGTAGTTTAAAAATGCTCTTTTTATAATCGACTAAATTTTCATGAAGATTTTTTAAAGAAAAAACATTATGTTTTCGTTTCGATTCATGCATGTCCGCAACGAACACGATACCATCCACACCATTCAATACTAACTTTCTTGTCGCATTATATTTTATCTGACCTGGAACAGTGTACAATTGAACTTTGATACCATATCCGTTGATCTTTCCTAAATTAAACGGCAGAAAATCAAAAAACAGAGTACGGTCCCCAAATGTATTAATCGTAATCATTTTTGACTGAATTTGATTTTTCAAGTTGTCATAAATATACATTAAATTCGTCGTCTTTCCGCCTTGGCTGGGACCGTAGTAGACGATTTTAAGCTGAATTTCTTTTCTTTTTAAATTAATGAATGCCATGTTGATTAACTAGAACATTAATAAGTAATTATATAAAATTTAGAATTTATTAGCACGTTTCATCTGAGCAATTCAGCAAGAAGTATGCCAGGAACGTGTTTACAAAAATATGTTTAAATTTAAAGTAATTACGCGATTATTTTTTCTTTAACCGCGTCCGGCCTATGAATTCGTTTGACTATAAATATGCAGAATTTTTCTTATTTATCAATTACAGGACGTTCTCGAGTTTAGAGGCATTTTATCGATATCGCTGACTGCCCAAAACCAAACTATCGGTGTATGAGACCATGCGGCGTCTGCTATGCATCTATTTTCATAAAGTGTGACCTTTGCTTCCCAATCTGAAATATCCACTCAACGATCATCTTTTTCAATCTGGGTTGCAGAAATCACCTGTGCTATGAGAATCTCATTGGAATTATTGCGAAATTTTAGAAGCAGGAACCTGACGGACGACTGAAGAGATGTTTATGAAAAGATTGGCATGCTATATGCTTCTATGAAGGGTGCGCGGTCAAGAATACATGGTTACTAGGTAAGCTAGGTAACTAATCGTTGTGTGCTGTAACGAGTGAGTTCTAAAATATGAATCTTAAAACCATTTGAAATTCGGAAAAAATTCCGTTTCCATGAGTCTATCAGCTAAGAATTATAAATTTAATCAATATGATGTCACAATTTCAAGATTGTTCAACCTTATTTTGAATTTGGATGAAGCACAAAAGAAAGCGCTCTTGCAAAAAGGCGAAGAACTCCATCACTCAAAAAGTCGAGCACCCCGAAAACCATGCCGAATACCTGTAATATTTACAACCTTTGATCGTGTGTACTCTGATCACATTCTAAATATAAGCCAAAGCGGTGCATTTATCGAAACCCAGAGACCCATATTTGTGGGAGAGGAGATTTTGATAAATCTGCAATTCGAAGGTATCAATAAACCGCTGATTGTTAGAGGTGAAGTCGTACATGCATCCCGAGCAGGAATTGGTATAGAGTTTAAAAATGTTAATCTTAACCTTTCGAAGAGCATGGCGAATGCCCTTGATCATATGAAGTCTTAGAACAAAATACGTTTTTAAATTTAATTCAAGCTATTCTTCCTCCTCAAATTTTCCGATCGGCGCCTTTTTTCCACCTGGTTTCGTCCCGGTTTTACGATCTTGCCCACCACTCCTACTCGCCGCTTTGGATCTATTGCCCACCTCCAAAAGGTCATCTAATAGTGAATGTTCAACGTTAGGTATAGATACAGACTCACTTTTTGTTGTCTTTTTAATGTCTGGGCCAAATTCGTTATAGTCATCAGGCGGATAGACCATAAAAATTTCGTGGCATTTTGAGCACCTGACCTTTGATCCGGTTGTTTTTATGAGACGGTTGTCTAATCTGAACATGGATTGACATGAAACACAGGGAATTATCATTGCATGAATCTCCGCTAATTAAGCTTGAATTGGTAATCTACATCATTAGTTATCGGGATTATGACAACAATACTTAAGCTGGATCTTGTGCTTCGCTCTCCGATATAGCCTTATGCAACAGAATCCAAGCAAAAGTGAAGCGTTAATGAACGGATTTAAATGCACAGAAAGAATATAAACCGGTATGTGACAGGTGGGTAATGTGTGAAAGGATAGCCAAATCTTGATGTTTCTGGAGTAAATACTTTTGCAAAAGCCTTACGAAATGTTCAATAATGAGATGTTAAAGACCGCAATGAATGTGTCAGGACATGGCCTGTTTAGCATTTTTTTAATCATAATTTTTCTGTTAATTCGACCCCACACCCCTCATTGCAACACCAAATAATCTTGCCGATATATTTGTTAACCCTGTCATCGGATTGAGGTATCGCCACATCAATTCTTGCTCCTTTGATAAAGGAATCTTTGGCTTTGATAAAAAGGCCGGAAACACTATAATTTTTTATCATAGCTTTGCAAATTCGGTTTTGGTAATCATAAAAAATAGGATCGGAAAAAAATTGTCTTGGCTTTCTCCTTTTGTCATGATTTAATTTCTTTCGGGATAGTTTCATATTATTCCACCTTTACAAAGCTATTAAGAAAATCATGTCCTTTCCTGTATACTATCGCCCAGAAGATTTAGCAAAATTGATGCCAAACCCGTTATATTTATATTTTATAATAATTACGATTAGTTAAAAAATACATGAATAAAACTTTAAATTTTTATTGTCTAAAAAAATACACAGATTATATACTAATAGTTGAATTATGTTATCGATTTGGTTAAAAATTTATGGATTTAATCCCCGAAAAACCAAATTTGCGGCCATCGAAAATCCGGCAATCTAGGAGGCAAAAAGGATATGCTTGATGAAATAAAGGTGCATGAAAACGTTGTAAAAATGGTAAAAAAAGAGGTGGTCTTGCTATTGTTAATGGTTAGCGTGGTCATCGGCTCCGTTGAGCCAACTTTTGCTGATAAAATAGAAATTGTCAAATCTCCGACTCTAAGTCAAGAAGATGTAAAAGATTATCTTGATGTCTGGTTGGCAGAAAAAAAATATCCGGTATATGCAGAAAAAAAGCAGCATAACCTAATCGGAATATATCAAAAAGAACTGGAGGCCGTCGTTTACTTTATCTGGAGTTATGTAGATCGTTCCAATGGCGAAAAACATTTTGAAAAGGGAAAAATTGATCTTATTAGGTTAAATACAGGTGAATGGTTTGACCCTCAGGGATATACGTTGTTGTTTAAGAGAATTAAGGAGAAAAAAGAAAATGAAGAGAAAAGCGAATGAAGATAGTATAGATGCAACGAAATCCTTTTTCAATCCAACCGGGTTCAACTCAAAATAGCTGCTTTGATGCCATTGGCGAGTCCCCTTTCCTGATATTTAGGCGTGGAATCGTGAAAAGATGCGAACATTGACCGATCTTGACTTAATTTAGCTACTGCTATAGTTTGCGGGTACCTAAATATAAATCCTATCAGTTCATAGACCTTCAACCACAGGAAAACAACTAAATGAAAGCCATACGAATTGCATCGATAGTCTTACTTCTACTTGGGTTGGTAGACCCTTTTCAGGCGGCTGCAGACTTGCCTCCTCCGGAAACGTTACGCCAATGGATTAAGGAGATGAAAAGCTCCTCTACGGGACCTTTTGCCCGTATTCGCTGGTTTTGCAACGATGGAACCATCCTGCCTCCAAAAGCTTATGCGTGCAAAAACCACGGAGGCGGTGTGCAACACGGAGAATGGACCGATGATGTCAAACGCATGCGCGCCGGCGGATATTATATTGCCAATGTATTGGCCTCCCTCGACCCAGAGCAAATAACAAGCGCACCGGGCTATTCCGATCTTTATAATCAGATTTTGATCGAAAAGTTTCTGATTGCGGTTGACGACGGATGGATTTTCCGTAGAGCACATTATTACCGGGGTGCACTTCAGGCCGAAGATGAAACTGCGATGGCACGAGAGCTATTGCTGGGTCTTGCGGATAAGGACATCTGGAGTTCACGTGGTTTTCTCCCTCTCAGGATTGGTGCAAGTCTTTTGGAGCATGGAGTCGAAACCAGGAGCGTAGCAAAGGTTCGTCAAAATTCTCTGGCTCTTTCCGAGAAAGATAAGAAGTTTTTACCCCTGCGTATTAAAATTCACAATCAACCGGATCGCGAAGACGCGGAGCGTGTTCGGGAATATGCGGCAGGAATTCGGGATCCTGAATTGGCTGCGGAATATAATCGCCTAGCCGCCGAGATTGATAAGGTGTTCGCAGCCGAATCGGTATCCAACCGCTTGATGGAATTCAAAAAGAAAATTGACGGTAATCCTGAGCTTTCCCGTGATATTGCGGCAGCCGCCAAGTCATTGGAAACATCCAATGATGCTGGCGACCGTTTTGCAATTGCGTGTAAGACAATGGCGAAGATTCGCGAGCAGCTTTTAGACATTCGGGAAGCCGAGCTTCGTTTAGCCGCCGTAGATACCGGTTTGGCGCTAGAGATCGAACAGTACACCGCGGGAAGGGAACTGATAGGCAGGATGCAGGCTGCCTCTCGTCGTGAACGACTTCAGTGGCTCAAGAATAGCAGTTATGCCATTTATGGTGCCGGTCTCATCTCGGCCATCCAATTGCAGGATTTGCAAGATGCGTTTACCATAGTCGAAAGCAATACCATATCGCTTGATGACTACAAAGCGACACTCGATTATTTAGCCCGGGTGCCGGGCTGGAGCACCCAGTGGCTTCGCTTCCACTTTCATGATAGTAAGCGAAAACTGGCTGAGATTGAACCGTTGGCCGAACGTGTCATTCAGGATGACTTAAGATCAAGCCCCCTATTCTTTTACTCCAACGTATTGGACAGCTTGTTGCGCGATGCGAATCAACTTGTGGGATTGCGCCACGAGCTTTTCGGTCAAGACGTCGGTGCCGGACTTCGCAACCTCAACCCCGGCCTGGCCCGCGGCACACTCAGATTGAACCCTGCTGATCACCATGATGGCTTTGATCCGCAAGGCATTTATTTATTGCCGGAAACGATCGCAGAATTACCGCCGGTGGCGGGAATTCTGACGGCGGGCGAGGGGAATCCGTTATCCCATGTGCAGCTGCTTGCGCGTAATTTAGGTATTCCCAATGTAACCGTAGATGAGAGCTTGATCCCTCAGCTGACGACTTACGAAGGACAGAAAATTATTCTGGCCGCAAGTCCGGCCGGGACCGTTCAGCTCATGCTGGATAAAGGGCAGTTAGATTATCTCTTTGAGCAAACAACGGCCACGGAACGTCTGATTCATCCTGATTTGCAGAAACTGGACCTCAGAAAACGCGAATTTATGCCGTTAAGCGAACTGCGGGCGTCTGATTCAGGACGCATCGTCGGCCCCAAGGCCGCTAATCTGGGCGAATTGTATCACCATTTTCCGGATGCGGTTGCCAATGGCTTGGCGATTCCTTTCGGTGCCTTTCGCAGCCTTCTAGATCAGCCGACGAAAGACGGCAAGCAAACCATTTTTGAATGGATGGAAGCTGAATATTCCGAAATACAATCGTTGCCCTCCGGCTCCATGAAACGCGAGAATAAGATGGAATCACTGCGCCGGCAATTGGAAGAATACATACTGAATGCTGATCCCGGAGAAGAATTTCAGCGACGTTTACATAAAGCCATGGTGCAGGTTTTCGGCCCGGACGGAACCTATGGTGTTTTTGTGCGTAGTGATACCAATGTGGAGGATCTGCCGGGATTCACCGGGGCCGGGCTTAACAAGACCGTCCCGAATGTGGTGGGGTTTAAAAATGTTTTGACGGCCATCTCCAAGGTATGGGCCTCGCCTTTTAGTAAGCGTGCTTTTGCCTGGCGCCAATCTCACATGGATCAGCCTCAACATGTCTATGCCTCAGTACTGCTAATGCGCAGTGTGCCGTCTGAAAAATCAGGTGTGATGGTCAATCGCGACATCGAAACCGGCGCAAAAGGTTGGCTCTCGGTGGTGGTTAACGAAGGGGTTGGGGGTGCGGTTGACGGACAAGCTGCCGAATCTCTGCGAATTAATGTGCAAACCGGCGAAGTTCGCAGGCTGGCGCAGGCCACGGCTCCCTGGCGCCGGGTGCTTAAATCCACCGGTGGCGTCGATAAGGAGTTGGTGGAGGCTGCCGAAGCGGTGCTCAAACTGCAAGAAATCAAACAACTCATCGCTCTGGCACAAGAGTTGCCGCAGCGGTATCCCCCGATTTTGGATGACGACGGAAATCCCGCTCCGGCCGATATCGAGTTCGGTTTTGTCCAAGGCAAATTGCAGCTCTTTCAGATTCGCCCCTTTCTCGAAAGCGCTCAAGCACGCAGCAACGAATATCTGAATGCGTTGGATAAAGACATGACATCCCAACTCACTCAAACGGTGAAGTTGACTGACAAACCATTAGAGAGGATCCAATGAAACGCTATTTAATATTTTTCTATGGCTTACTACTTCTGTCTGTCTCCAACCTGGGTTATGCCTATCCCCTGGACGCCTATCCTGAAACGGGGATTCGACGTGTAGAAGCGGGCCGTTTGGCTGTTTTAGGCAAGATGCGCGGTCGCGAGCAACCTCCCGGTGCCTTGCTCCCGACCAAATTGGTGGACTTACGGCTCCTGGACCACCCGGATTTGAAACTGCCCGATCCTGATCCGGAATTTACGGCACGTGTTCTCCAGCTCTTAGGTAACAAAGCCGACCGCTATGGGATTGCCGTCTTGGATCTTTCAGACCTTGAGCATCCGCGCTATGCCGAACACCGCGCTGATTATAAGCAAAATGTCGGCAGTGTCGGTAAAATCGCGGTGGCTGTTGCCGTTTTTCAGGCCCTGGCCGACATTTACCCTGATGACATCGAAGCCCGTAAACGCGTGCTGCGTGAGACCATCATCACTGCCGACAAATTCATCGAGTGGGATCATCACGAAGTCCGTATTTGGAATCCTGAAACCGGTGCCCTAAGTTTTCGCCGCCTGCAGGCGGGTGATCAAGGGTCTCTCTGGGAGTATCTGGATTGGACCCTTTCGATCAGCTCCAATGCGGCCGCTTCGATGGTGATGAAGAACACCATGTTGCTGCGACACTTTGGAAAGGACTATCCGGTCTCAAATGACGAGGCCGATCGCTTCTTTAACGAAACGCCCCGCAATCAGTTGCGGGAGCTCTACGAGCGGACGTTTCTTGAGCCGTTAAGTCGTAATGGCTTAGATTTAGAAAATTTTCGCCAGGGTAGCTTTTTCACCCGCTACGGTAAACAGCGGGTCCCCACCGGATTTAACAGTTACGGCACCGCACGCGAGCTGATGCGCTACATCTTTTTGATGGAGCAGGGAAAGCTTGTGGATGTCTTTTCCAGCCGCGAAATCAAGCTGCTGCTTTATATGACCGAACGCCGCATCCGTTACGCATCATCGCCCGCCTTAAAGGACTCTGCAGTTTACTTTAAATCCGGGTCGCTCTACAGCTGCAAATCCGAGCCGGGGTTCAAATGTAAAAAATATCACGGCAATGTCAAGAATTACATGAATTCGGTGGCTATTGTCGAAACCCCTGCCGGTGTCAGCCGCTTGTTCTACTTGGCGACCTTAATTTCGAACGTACTTTACAAAAATTCTGCGGTGGATCATCAGACCCTAGCGACGTACATTCACCGATTAATCGACGCCGGCCATCCACCGCAACCAACCCCGCCCGGTCAGCTTCCGCCCGAGTTGACCTTTGGCCGCAATTTAATCGGCTTCGACGAAGAACAGAAAGAACGCATGCAAATTGCAGAAATCCAGGCGATGCTGTCCCAATTGGGCTATAAGATCGAAGCGGTTGACGGGAAATATGGCCCCAAAACGGCCCAGGCCATCAAAGCGTTTCAAAATGACCACCAGCTAAAAGCAGATGGGAAAGTTTCGGATCAATTGCTGAAAGCCCTGAAAACCGCAAGTACGAATCTGCCATCGAATACAACGTCACCATCAGACCCAAAAACTGAGCAAACCAATTGAAAGGATAAACGTCGTGAATATTGCTGGAAGCTCATCTCCAAGCTAAAAATGTCTCATCGTGAGGGCCTTGGTCTCTTCTGGGGAGGATTGAGTGCAATTTCAACACTAACTTTTCCAGTAAAAACAATGGCGAGCAAAACTGCGCACGGAACCATCACCGATCAATTTTTGGGAGAAGAGCTTTTCTATCAAATCGGGTTCTGGCTATTTGCCCACTGTGGTGAAGCCAAAACTAGCTTTTCAAGAACCCATCCTAAGGGGCCTTACAGGCTCAGCCTGCAAGGACAGACCATAAGATTCTATAATTTTCGTTATGGATATTACGGACGATTTTGCAGAGGCTGTGCCTAGCACCTGCCCCTTTATGTTCGTAAAGGAATGCAACCCATAGAATTGAATATTGTAAATTTGGAGCAAGAGCAATTGCAGCGCCGCAAAGAATCCAATTCAGAAAAAAAGGATTTCTTCCTTAAATTTCGTGTTCAGCGTGAAGACGTCTCTTCTGCATCGGGAGAAGTCGAGGGCTGGTTGTCTGCTGACGCTGTCCCGCTAAAAGGAACTATAAAGGATGTGATTTTTTTTGGTGACCTTTGGGGAATCGATGATTCTGACATTGCGTTCGTTAATCATAACGGCTTTTCAATCGAAAATTAAGCCATCCGCTACCACTTCCCAGAGATACTTCACCGAAATATCCGCCATGTCGTTTTCGACCAGTAAGGCTTTGAGTTGGCCATGACAACTGTGACACGGTAGGACAATCAGCTCCGCCCCAGAACGTTTAATCTGCTCTATTTTACGCCGCCCATAATGCAAACGCTCTTCCTTGTATCGCGTCAGCAAGGTACCGCCTCCACCGCCACAACAATATTGGTTCGCTTTGGAAGGATAGAAATCCACCCAATCTGAAACGCATTGATCAAGAATCCAGCGGGGTTCTTCAAAAAATCCGTGTCCAAAAAGTTCCTCAGATTTACGGCCATAGTTACAGGGATCGTGATATGCCGCACGTTCAGTGATCTTTGCCTTATCAACCTTTATACGGCCTGACTTAAGATAATCCACCATCAGGTCAAACACCGTAAGGGCGCCAAATTTATCAAAAAATTCCGGATACCATCTCTGCAACCCGTACCGGGTTGCCAAATAGGCATGTCCTCATTCCGGGTACATCAGGTTTTTTATCTCGAGTTGCTCCATATGGTCCACGATACGGCCGATGAAGATCTTCATGGCCTCATCATCACCGGAAAAAAGGCCCCAGTTGACCCCCTCCCAGTTTTGACTAGGTATGGTCCAATCCTCCTGGGCTACATGAAAGATCTTCCACCAGTGAATTAAATCCTCATTTTGAGTGTTGACCAGTTTGTTATGAAGCGTGTGGAGAAGATTGGCTCCCTTTTTATCTATAGGAACCTTAAAACCTTCAAAGCCTGTTTCTTCGGCTAGCTCTTCTGCCACATCTTCGATGATGAATAGGAAATCCTCCGTTGGCAAACCAAGATTGTTGCCGGTTTTCAGTCCAAGTTCTACGCCCTTGTGAATCATACCCGGCACCCTCCCCCGCTCCACTTCACCGCGGGCTGCGCGAATCAAATTCACAATGTTAACCCCCATGGGGCAGGCATGCTCGCATTTGCCGCACATGGTGCACAGCCAGGGTAATTTCGAATCAATCAGCTCTTGGTCTTTGCCCATAAGCACCATACGGACAATTTTGCGTGGATCAAATCCACTGATCCCGGTAATAGGACATCCCGCCGAACATGTCCCGCAAGCCATGCAGACGTCTGCTGGACTTTCAATGGGTCTGAGTGGTGCTTTTTGTTTAATACTAGATTGTTGTCTTTTATTAATTGTTTCCATCCGAATTTTTAGGCAAGTCAGATATTTTGGTGTCTTATTTGAATTTATTTTATAAAGCCGCTTCGATGGCGTCCATGATCCCATTATCTTCAAAATCACCCAGAACTGTGGCACTGTTGGGGCAGATTGCTGCACACGCACCGCACCCCTGGCAAGCTAGTTGATCTACCATGATGCGGCCTTGTTCGTGCTCGACATGCCTGGCATCATAGGGGCAGGTATCGATACACAGTTCACATTTGGAGCAAATCGCATGGCGCACTCGAGCCGCAATTCGCTGCGGGTAAACAATCTTTTTATTCAGCACCCTCAGTGCGCGACTGGCGGCCCCCTCGCCTTCCCGCAGGGCCTCGTCTGCGCGCAGTGGTCCTCGAGCCATTCCGCACACAAAAATCCCTTCCCGGCTAGTATCCACAGGCCGCCACTTACTGTCGGCTTCTTTTACAAAACCGTCCTGGGTGGTTTCGATTTTAAAAATGTGTGATAGGGCCCCCAATGGATTCGGGCGAACCCCCACAGCTAAGGACACCCAATCCGGCCTGAGTCGCATGGGTGCTCCGAGAATCGGATCATATCCTTCGACCACGACGTCACCGGATTCAACACGAATGGCGGGTTTTTTTTCATCGCCAAAAGGAACAAATATTATCCCTTTTTTGCGAGCGCTAGTATACATTTGCTCGGATTGACCGTACGTCATCATATCCCGGTAAAAAACATATATATCTGCCTCGGGATGAGTCTCCTTAACGGCTAATGCTATATTAAGCGACTTGAGACAACAGATGCGGCTGCAATAGTTATGCGGTTCCTCCCGGCATCCGGCACATTGAATCATTACGACAGAGGTGAGTGGTTGAGAGGCAAACCCAGTGGTGTGAATTCGCTTTTCCAGATCAAACTGGGTGACAACGCGTTCATGCGCTCCCATCCCATACGCCTCAGTCTCACCGGCACGTCCTCCGGTCGCCAAAATTGCGATACCATGCTTGAGCCATTGTTCTTTTCCTGAGTTCAGACGAATAAGAGACGCATAGGCTCCCGGATTGCCCGTGTTGCCAATGATTTCGGCATTTTTGCTGATAGAAATCTTGGGATGCTTTTCCACGGCAGATAGAAGTGTTTCAATTCTGTGCTTGATCTCGGAGGTGAAAATGCTGGGCAAATTACCACCGAGAGCATCGCTTTTTTCAACCAAAACAACCTCGATACCGTTTTGAGCCAACGCATATGCTGCAGCCAATCCCGCCGGTCCTCCACCCACAATCAATCCACCGGCAGTTACCGATTGGCCTATGTTACCCTGGCGGACCTTGCTGCGGAGGCGATTTAAAGCCATCTCGATTTCATGTAAAGCAGCATTCGCCAAAGATTCAGGATCGGCTTTATCGTTGGTGAATCGATTAAGGTCAACAATTTCTACCAATGATGGAAACAATGCGTTTGTGCTAGATAAGGCCCAAATCCCCTTTTGACAGGCGTGCGGATGGTGAGTCGCTAAAACGGTGCGGTTTGCATTTTCTTCGAGTAACAGAGACTGAACGGTTCCCCAGTACGAGGTATCCTCATCGTTCTCAATCCGTGTGACAGTGATTTCCCCCGGCAAGTTCCGTAGCTCGGACTCAATTCGCGTCCAGGGGATTCTATTTGATTTTACCTTGGAAGAGATGTCCAGGACAATCCGCACACGAGGCCTTTCCTCGAAGAATTCTCCCAATCTGGATATTTTTTGTGCACGATCCGAGGAGGGTGCTTCAAAACCAGCATGTCGTACCATATGGATGACCCTTCCGGAAACCGCCGTGGCATTGATAATCGACTCGGAAATGTCTTTCAGATCCGGTGTCGAATCTAAAACAATGACACCGTCGTGGTGGACGTAATCCGGAAATCTTTGTTCGGGTTGTTGCCCCGTGGACAGAACTACCATGTCAAAAATACCATCCGTATAGTTACCTTCGGCATCGACATAACTCAGCCGGAGGTTACCGGATTCATCAACAGGTTCGATGCTGTGCACGCGGCAGCGCACAAATCGAACGCCGCTGTCATGCTCAGCCCGGTCCCGGTATCTCTGAAAATCGCGGCCATAGGTGCGCATATCCATATAGAAAATGGTGGTTTCTGCACCGTCGCCAATTTTTTCATGAGCCAACACCGCCTCTTTCACCGCAAACATGCAGCAGGCACTGGAGCAATAATCGGCACCGATCATTAAATTCCTGGATCCCACGCATTGAACCCAGGCAACCTTTTTTATAGCCGTTTTATCCGAAGGACGAATTGGTTTTCCCTGATAAGGACCGCTGCTACTCAAAATACGTTCAAAGGCGGTAGCAGTAACGACGTTGGGCAGTACGCCAAATCCATATTGATCTGCTGCGCCCGGATTGTATAGCTGTGTACCGGGCGCCAATACCACATAGGCGATCTCTTCAACAGATGCAGTTTTGGGTTTCTTTTCCAGGTCGATGGCATCATGCGGGCAGGCATTGACACAGGCCTGGCATTGGGTGCATGCCTGCCAATCAATGGTTCGTGTCGTGGGGAATTGGTGGGGAACCGGTTGATAGATGGCTTTGCGCTGAGAAAGACCGCCGTTGAAAGTGTCGGAAACAGACACCGGACAAACCGCTTCACATTCGCCGCACGCCGCACAACGTTCAGGATCAACACCCTGCGGTGACCGGATCATGGATACGTTTAATTGACCCGGATTTCCGGAAATGGATTTCACCTCAGTGGATGTCAAAACGGTAATATTTTCGTGCAACAACCCCTTTCTCAAACACAATTGCGCACCAGAATCTCTGTCAAACATCGGCAGCAACCGGCACATGCCGCAGTGATTGTTCGGAAACTGGTGGTCCAACTGGCTGAGAATGCCACCGATGGCCGCCGCTTTTTCGACTAGATAGACATGGCACCCGGCTTGCGCCAGATCAAGGGCGGTCCGGATGCCACTGATTCCAGCGCCGATCACCATGACGGCGGGGCGTTTGTCGTTGTCGGGTTTCATCAATTCTTAGTTTCTTTTACTTCGCGCTCTTCAAAAATCAGCACGGGAATGGGTTCCGAAATGTCGCGCCCTGGTTCATAGTCATATAACTTCTGGACTTCGGTGCCCACCGTACGAAAAATATCGGCCACTGGTATTTCGCTGGGACATACGCTGCTGCAATGGCCGCATCCCACACAGGCATGACTCATGTGGGCCAATCGCGTCAAATGAAACATAGTTGTATCCGTGGGCAGTTTTACGATTCCCCTTTTTTGAGCGCGTCTTAAGAGCACCTCGGGTCCGTGAGCGAAGACATCGGTGACAAATACACATTCTTTGCAGTAACACACCGGGCAGGCAACCCGGCAGTTGTAGCAATTCAAACAATTGGCCAGGAGGTGCTGAAGTTTTTCAATGGGTTTTATTTTTTGCGATGTATCCTGAAATAAACGGTTTCGCTGCTCCCGCCGGTCCAACAGTAACTGGTCAACCAGGTGCTGTCTTTGATCGGGCACAGGCTCGAAAACCTGACCGAGCTGTTTCAATAGGGTTACACCCATCTCGGTTTCAGCGCACAGCCCTATTGATTCAGTTACCGAATGTCCGATGACGCACAATGCAACGTCCGCACCTTTGGGTTGAAAATGTTCGCACGACCTGCATGTGGTGCAAACCAAGGACTGCAGGTGTTCGTCTTGATAAAAGGTGACCGCTATTTCTGGATGGTGTTTTATTTGCTCCAGATACACCGCATTTTCCATCCGCCCCATACACTCGATGCCGACCTTTACCACATCATCCAGTCGGCATTGATTCAACTTCGCTAACTCGATAAGTGCCCGCATCTCACAGGGTCTCAGAACCACCGCCACACGTTTTCCGGTCTGATGCTTAAGAACGGCTGCCGCCTGACGCGCTGCATTAAACGGAGCCACCGGAGCCAGAGGATCCAGAGCATCCATTTTAGCAGGATCACTGAACAGTGTCGGCATCGGCAATGCTGAGTAGGGGGTTCTGGCTGCAATCAGAATGGCATCGACTAAGTTGTCGGATAGCATTTTCTGCAGCAACATTGTTGCCGTCTCACTCGGATCGGCACTGGTTTTCAACGTGACATAGTTACTCATTATCACTCTCGACTAGAGAACGACACAATTTCGTACTTGGCTGGGCCCCAAGGTTTTTATGGTCTCTACAAATTTTGTCATATGTTGCTGAAATTCCGGTCCTTCACTGGCACCGATCCACTGAAGACTGAGGCGTTCGGGTTCGAATCCAAACTGCTCGAGCATCTTGCGAATCCCTATGATCCGTTTGTGGGCTTTTAAATTGCCGTTGATGTAGTGACAGTCTCCCGGGTGACACCCGCCGACAAACACCCCGTCGGCTCCATCCAGAAACGCTTTGAGAATATATTTCGAGTCGATCATGCCGGTGCACATCATGCGTATCATGCGAACATTCGCCGGATACGCAAGCCGCGATGTTCCGGCTAAATCAGCAGCGGTGTAAGTACACCAATTACACACCAGGGCAATAACTTTTGGTTCGTAATCATTCATAGGGATATCTGGGCATTTTGATAGACATGAAGGTGAACTATAACAAAATTGCTTCAATTTCCTCCATGACCTGCCGGTCGGTAAAATGGTTGACACTAGCAGCACTGCTGGGGCATGCCGCTGCGCAGCTGCCGCACCCCTGACATAACGCGTCGTTGACCACGGCAACCCCTCTGCCATTATCAAAACGAATTGCCGAATAAGCACACGCCTGCACACACGACTGACAACCCGTACACACATCGGGATCGATGGTTGAAATTTCAGCCAGAGTTTGAACTGTGCCTTTGGACAGCAGGGCGACAGCTTCACCGGCAGCAGCCGAGGCTTGTGCCACGGTATCGGGGATATCTTTGGGACCCTGGCAGCATCCTGCTAAAAAAATGCCGCTGGAAGCAGTTTTAACCGGGGCTAGTTTAACATGCAATTCACTGAACCACCCGTCGGAATCGCTGGAAATTCCCAAACGTCTTCCGATTTCTGCGGCTCCCCGGGCCGGTTCTAATCCGACACTTAAAATGACCATGTCAGCCGGTATTCTCAGCGTGCGCCGCGTTAATGTATTCTCGGCAACCACGATCAGTCTTCCGTCGTCTTCCGGGCGATCCGGTATATCGCTCACCTCGGCCACCTTGCCGCGTATGAGGTGGACCCCCTCTTCTTGAACACGATTGTAAAATTCTTCGTATAGCTTTCCCGGAGATCGGATATCAATGTAAAATTCCCAAACCTCGGCGCCGGTTTTCTCCCGCACCAGATGGGCAAACTTCATGGAGTACATGCAGCAGACACGCGAGCAATAATGACGATAGCGCGAATCCCGGGACCCCACACAGTGGATGATCGCGACCCGTTCCGGGGATTTGCCGTTCTTCATCCGTATCTTACCCGATGTCGGTCCGGTAGCATTATTTAATCGCTCAAATTCCAAGCTGGTATAAACTTCCGGATAGATCCCATATCCATACTGGGCAAGAGGAGTGGGATCGAATGTTTTAAATCCCGTAGCGACGACGATGGCACCCACGTCGACGGTTTCGATGGTTTCCTGCATGTGATGGTCGATGGCATGGACCTCACAGGCTTTTTGGCACTCCAGGCATTCACAGCACACCCCACAATTCAGGCACCGATTGGCCTCTTCTAATGCCTCTTCCTCATTGAATCCCGGTACCGCTTCCTCAAATGAGTGTATACGTTGTAAAGGATCTGCCGGTCGGGGATGGTTGCGGCCCTGCGGGGTAACGTCAGCGGGAATATCCAACCAGTTGCTTTGGAGTGAAGGGAATTCGATCACCTTTTGTGTTTCGGTTTCTAACGTAATCCCCTGAAGAAATGCGTGAATACCCTCAGCTGCTTTGTGACCGGCGGCTACGGCTTCGATCACCGTAGCCGGGCCGCTGACTGCATCTCCCCCGGCAAATACAGAAGGAATAGATGTTTGCATGGTCTGAGGATTCACGTCTAATGTGTTTCGCCTAGACCAGCGCAGCCCAGGTGCTTGATCTGACCATGACGTATCCACCCGTTGACCGATTGCCGCTATAACCGCGTCACACGGTATACTAAATTGCGAGCCTTCAACCGGCACAGGTCGACGCCTACCGCTGTCATCAGGCGGTCCCAATTCTGTCCGTATACATTCCAGGCCTCTGACGCGGCCGTTTTTAGATAAAATTCTAAATGGAGCCGTTAGATATTGCAATTGAATTCTCTCCGCCTCAGCCCCTTGTATTTCTTCCGTATACGCCGGCATCTCTTGAAATGTCCGCCGATAGACTACGGTAACACGGTTACTTGCGAACCGCCTGGCTACCCGGGCGGCATCAATCGCAACATTCCCGCCGCCTATAACCACAACGTTGTCACCGAGATCAACGTTGTGCCCAAGATTGACGTCTCTCAGATAGCTCACCGCATCCACTACACCCTGGGTATCGGCCTCGCCCTCAATCCCTATGTTCAGCGATGCATGGGCACCGATACCTATAAACACAGCCGAAAATCCATCTTTTTCTAAATCATCTAAAGTGACATCACGGCCAAGGCGGACATTGGTTCTGACACTGATCCCTACTCGAAGAATGGCATCAATCTCTTGATTCAAAATCTTAGAAGGCAAGCGGTAATCCGGTATGCCGACTCGCAGCATCCCTCCCAACTCAGACAAGGCTTCAAAAATGGTTACCTGATATCCTTGACGTCTCAAATCATACGCCACAGTCAAACCGGCCGGACCTGAACCAATGACGGCAACGCTCTCCGTCTTCTCATCGATTTCCGGAAGCGGCAGCGCCGTCGGATTTACCTGGTCTGCGACAAAACGCTTTAGATCGCAGATTGCGACGGCCTGATCCACCTCTCGCCGCCGGCACTCATTCTCACAGGGATGGGGACATACGCGACCCAACACCCCCGGAAGGGGAAGTTTATCACGGATGAGGTTGAGTGCCTCCCTATATTTTCCTATTTTAATGAGTTGTACGTATCCCTGAACATTGATTCCGGCAGGACATGCGGTAACACAGGGTGCCCGGTCTTTTTTATCGATGCAAAAGGTAATCGGCACTGCTTGCGGGAATGAACGATAGACGGCTTTGCGTCGGCTGAGTCCCTCATCAAATGAATTTGGCAAAGAAACCGGACACGCTTCTGCACATAGTCCACACCCGGTACATTTATCTTCATCCACGTACCGGGGTGCCTTTAATATACCGACCTTGAAGTTTCCTACAAAGCCTTCCACCGAGACGACTTCGCTGTAAGTGCGAAGTGATATCTTTGGGTGCCGGCTGACCTCCACCATTTTAGGGGTCATAATACAGGCGGCACAGTCAAGGGAGGGAAACGTTTTGTCGAATTTGGCCATATGACCGCCTATGGACGGCTCACGTTCGACCAGATGAACCTCGTAACCGGATTCCGCCGCCGTAATGGCAGCCTGCATTCCGGCAATGCCGCCGCCGATGATGAGTATGGATTTCTTGACCTCAACGCTGCGGCTGACCAGGGAACGATGAAAGGCGACCCGAGCTACAGCTGCTGCGACTTGGTCTTTGGCTTTGGCGGTGGCATTCGCCGAGTCATTGGTCACCCAAGAAACCTGCTCACGAATATTTGCCATTTGGAAATAATGGGGACTGATCCCGGCGTTTACACAGGCGTTGCGAAACGTGGGTTCATGCATGCGAGGAGAACATGAGGCCACCACAATACGGTTGAGACCATGGTCAAGAGTATCATTGACGATAAATTCCTGTCCCGGATTGGAGCACATGAACTTGTACTCCCTGGCGATGTGCACATGATCGAGCGTTTGCGCAAAACCAACGACAGCCTCCACGTCGACATTAGGGGCGATATTCAAGCCGCAATGGCAAATATATACACCGATTTTGGGTCTATCGTATGTCATGATGCATGATCGAACAATTGCTGCCAGGGTACCAGCAGCTTCTGCATGCCAAGCTCTCTGGGCGTAAAGCCCAAGGCCAACCCTGCAAGTTGAGTGAAATAAGAAACCGGGACCGATGGCATACTGGTTTTCGCCTGCATGGAATCCAGATTAAACTGGCACAGGGGGCACACGGTGGTGATCATCTGCGCCCCTTTGCGCACTACCTCTCCAATGATACGCTTTATCAAACGACCGCACTCGTGTTCATATGGGAAAAAATGGGACGCACCGCAACATAAAGTTTTGGCCGAATGGTCAACGGTTTTAAAGCCAATTCTGGTGATAAATTCGTCGAGAATGGTCGGCCGTTCCGGCTGATCCAGGTCCGCCCATGGTCGCGTAAGCTGACACCCGTAATATGCCGCCACCTTGAATTCGGAATTGAACGTCGACGCTCGTTGGGACCAAACGTCGGCAGCCACATCATTGTGCAAAACATCCAGATAATGGCGGACGGAACACAGATTTTCTACACTTAGTCCTTCGTGGGATAGTTGCGTATTTATGGGAGCGATGGCCTCAGGATTGCTTTCGAAAATGTGCTTTGCTTTTTTTAGTGTCGTATAACACGCGTTGCAGGTCGTTACGATCTGGTCAAAACCCTGGCTGTTGGCCAGCGCAAACAAACGCGCGTTAATTGCGAGGGCCTCGGTCTCATTCAGACTAAACATCGCTGTTGCACCACAACAGTTCCAGTCCGACAGTTCGGTCAATTCAATTCCAAGTTCTTGGTTGACAGCCGCAACGGATTCCGCATATCCGGCCTCAGATTTATAGGAACACCCCGGGAAAAAACCATACCTCATGGTTATTCGTTCCAGCCCTCACGATTTAAAAGGTGTGCGATCTTTTTGGGATCTTTTGTTTTTTGGGGGGAAAATTCAATGCGCATCCTGGTCAGCAGTTTTAGGCCCAGCGACACCTTATTAAAAATATCTCCAGGATGGCGCAGTCCGTATTTGGCCAGTAACATTGCCCCTGTAATTCGTCCATTACGCTCAAGTTCCTTCGTGAATACACGGTATAAATCAGGTAATTTGTGGGTTTTCGGCATGCAGTCATAACGGATAGCCATTTGTCTCAACGTGTACATGATATCGGTGACCGGAATTTCTTGGGGACACCGAACCATACACTGATAGCACGATACACAATACCATGGTGTATTCGAACTCAGCACAGCTTCCATTTCACCATCGCGGATCAGAGCAAAGAGTTCCCTGGGTGCATGATCCATCTCTTGGGTCAGAGGACAGGACGCGCTACATGTACCGCATTGAATGCAGGCCCAAATCCTGCCACCGTATCGAGATTGATCGAAAGTATCGCGTAAAAGAAGTTCATCCATAACACTATCATTATGAAACATATCTCATAACTATGCACTATACTGAGTAACCCAAATGGAGTCAAGAATTTTATTGTTGCAGTTAATAACGCTTGTTGACACAACGACGTGGTCTGATATTAATGATCTGCATGTTGTAGATTCTTATTCTAGCAACTGTACCATCTGTCAATGGAAACCGAAAATATGAATAAAACCATTATATCAGTTTTAGGGCAAGATCAACCTGGAATTGTGGCAACCGTTTCCAGAATTTTGTTTGAAAAAAACTGCAATATTGAAAACGTCAGCCAGACGATCCTGCAAACCGAATTCGCGGGCATATTTATCGTTTCAATGCCCGAGGAGCTTTCGTTGGAAAACCTGCACCGTTCACTAAATTCAGAACTTGCGCCCATGAATTTGCATGCGCATATTGAACGCCTCGCCGAGCAAGCAGCCGTTTTTGCTTCTCGGGTGAGTGAGCCGTTTGTTATTACAACCAAAGGGCCCGATCGCAAAGGCCTGGTAGCCGGAATCAGTGACGTCATAGCCCGATATGGAGTGAACATAACCAATCTTAAAGCCGTTTTTAAAGGCGGCGATGATCCCGGTGACAATATCATGATATACGAAGTCGATGTGCCAACCGATATTGATCAGCAAGAGCTTTACCATGATTTACGAAAAAGAGCTGAATCCCTGAATCTGGTTATCAGTATTCAGCACCGCAATATTTTTGAAGCCATACATAGAATCTGATATCTGTCATCTGATAAAGCGAGGCACTTCATGTTAACCGATAGAGAAATCATTTCCACTTTGGAGATGTTGGAAAGTGAACATTTGGATGTTCGCACCGTGACATTAGGTATCAATTTGTTAGACTGTGCGAGTCACGATTTAGAAAAATTGAAAAATAAGCTACACACTCGAATCACCCACTATGCCGAGCCTCTCGTAGCTGTCTGCGATCGTATCGGTCGCAAATACGGCATCCCAGTAGTAAACAAACGTATTTCGGTGAGTCCGATAGCGGTGGTAGGAGCCTGTCTGTCGTCATCCCAGCTGGTGGCTGTCGCCAAAACCCTCAATTCCATCGCCGAAGATGTCAATGTTGATTTTATTGGAGGGTTCTCTGCTCTGGTTGAAAAAGGCATCGCAAAAGGAGACCGGGCATTGATAGAAGCCATCCCTCATGCATTGGCCGCCACCGAAAGGGTGTGCGCATCCATCAATGTAGCCTCGACCCGAGCGGGCATCAACATAGATGCCGTCCTTCTGATGGGCGAGACCATTAAACAGGCAGCGGGACTGACGGCTGAAAAGGATGGTATCGCTTGTGCCAAGTTATGCGTGTTTGCCAACATACCCCAAGATATCCCTTTTATGGCCGGTGCCTATCTGGGTATCGGTGAAGCCGACGCTGTTATCAACGTAGGTGTCAGTGGCCCCGGAGTGGTGAAAAAGGCCATTGACAGAGCTATTGAGGCTAATCCGGATCTTGATTTGGGGCAGATATCTGAGTTGATCAAAAAAACAGCCTATAAAGTCACCCGGGTCGGGGAACTGATCGGAAGAGAGGTGGCTGAAAGCCTAAACATTCGTTTCGGGGTTGTAGATCTTTCTCTCGCACCAACACCGCACGTGGGCGATAGTGTTGGTGAAATTTTTCAAAGTCTGGGACTGGTAAGCATTGGCGTACCAGGTACCACTGCCGCATTGGCATTGCTAAATGACGCTGTAAAAAAAGGTGGCGCTTTTGCCAGCTCTAAGGTGGGAGGGTTAAGCGGTGCGTTTATTCCGGTCAGCGAGGACCTCAACATTTCGGAATCGGCACGCAACGGTTACATCGGTCTTGAAAAATTAGAGGCCATCACCAGTGTTTGTTCGGTGGGGCTGGATATGGTCGCCATTCCAGGGGATACGACCGCAGAAACCATTGCAGCGATCATCGCCGATGAAATGGCCATCGGAGTCATCAACAACAAGACCACGGCAACCCGTTTGATACCGGTTCCCGGCAAAACAGCCGGCGACAGTGCCTATTTCGGCGGGCTTTTGGGTCAGTCGACCATCATTCCCGTGAATAACGGCCAAGGATCCAATCGCTTTATCCGGCACGGTGGTTTGATTCCAGCACCGATACGAAGCCTGACAAACTGATGCTACCAGACAGCAGATGACAAGAAAGGGGATAAAAAAAATAGACCCCGCATGTTATCTGCAAACCGGGAGCGTTCCCGAGAATTGAAAGCTCCTTTTCGAGATTTATTTAACCGAAACCACCGGACATGAAGCCTTGAGAATCACATATTGTGCCGTTGATCCCATCAATAATTTACCTACTTTCGATCTCCGTTTAACGCCGACAATGATTTCATCAATCTGATTTTCCTCGGCAAACTCAATCAGATCCTCGCCCGGTGCTAAACCGCGGATCAGCAAGTGGGTTTCACAGGGAATATCATGTTCGTCAAAGAGAGATTTTGCCCATTCCAACCCGCGCTCGGCCTGTTCAATTTCTTCGCGCTGACTCTCAGTCCCTTTTTCCAGCGACGTGACCACATTTACCGTGGACCCAAATATTTTCGCACGGGTTTTTGCCAGATTCAAGGCTTCTTTAGCCGAATTTGATCCGTCATAACCAACTAAAATTTTCATGTTGTTCCCCCATTCAACCCAATGCATGTATAATTGCTCTCATAAAAGCGGGAAGATCATCGGGTTTGCGGCTGGTAATCAAATTGCCGTCCACAACAACCTCTTCATCGATCCACTTCGCGCCGGCATGCACGAGGTCGTCTTTGATCGCAAAAAAAGATGTTACCGTTCTGCCGCGAAGAATATCCGCTGAAGCGAGCATCCACCCGGCATGGCAAACAGCGGCAACTACCTTTCCGGCTTCATTGAAGTCCCTCACAAGCTGGACCATCTTCGGATAACGGCGCATGATGTCCGGAGCGTATCCACCCGGAATAACAATTCCATCATAGTCGGCTGCCGTAACCTGATCTGCGTTCACATCCACCGTCACCTCGGTACCCGGCTTGCCGGTGTATTTCTCAGCGCTTCCTGAACCCATGACCACAACTTTACAGCCGGCTTCTTTAAGTCGATAGTAAGGGTACCAAAATTCAAATGTATTGAACATTTCCTCCACGGGTATGAGCACTTTTTTCCCTTTAAGTTCCATCAGTTATCTCCTTTTCTGGGTTTGAGAGTTCATAACATATGTTACCGGGAGAATACCAAGCACGCGCTTATACAATCACATAGGGTGCGTTTTCCTATGCCCTTTTTGCATTTTTGGAGAAAATATATGCATCCCTAAGCAGATGTCCACAGATATTTTCTCGTCATGTTCAGTTTACGAATATCAATGTGAAAATCAATCGGTAGTGCTGAACCTTATCGGTAAACACTATAGCATGTGTTTCCACGTGAAACCACCGAGATAATTGTTTACCATAACCTGCAATCCAAAACGGATTTCTGCTTATCAACGTTTTGTGGGGGTTGAGTATTTACTTACCCTTTAAACTTATAGTAGAATCGGCTTAAATAAAATTATCAAACGATAGAGTGATAACGATGATTCGTGTAACCGATACCATAGCGATAGATGAAAACGACATTGACCTGGAATTCATCCGCGCGTCCGGTCCAGGAGGACAAAATGTCAACAAGGTGTCCACTGCCGTACAGCTGCGTTTCAACATTGATCGATGCTCAGGAATAAGCGCCGCTGTTCGTCAAATGCTGAAACGTATAGGGGGCAAACGTATAACGTCAGGAGGTGTTTTAATTATCAAATCACAACGCTATCGATCCCAGGAGCGCAATCGCCAGGATGCGATTCAGCGTCTGGTGGCGTTGATCCAAAAAGCGGCGGAAAAGCCTATATACCGCCGTCCTACTAAGCCGACCGCGACATCAAAAATGCGCCGTCTGGCGGCTAAACGACGCCGCAGTGAAATCAAACGCCGGCGACACGTGTTTCGATATACCAACGAAGATTCTTGACATGGTATCCCGCCTGGCATGTATCGAATTCTGAAGCATTTAAATCTCACTTGGCTTTTCTAAGTACGACAAGCGTTCGTTGGGATTCAAGAACAGGAAGCGTGTAGGTGTGAATCGAATAGGAGAATCGAATCGGCGTTGATTGAGGATCATTATCGGGCAGAAGGGCATAAGACCGGCGTTCGTTCAGTTCCATCGGGCCGACGTGACCTTTTAATGCAATTATAACTCCATTTTCAGCAAGTAATGGGTGGGCAAGGCCGACAAACGAATCTAACTTAGACAGTGCGCGGCTGACGATCACATCGTAGCGCATTGTATATTCGGGGTAAGCGGCAAGGTTTTCAGCCCGAATGTGACGAGCCTCAATCCCCTGGAGATCGAGCATTCGCACAACGTGCTTTAAAAAACTCACCTTTTTACGTGACGCATCGATTAAAGTGACTGCCAAGGAGGGTATGAGCACTTTTAACGGAATACCCGGAAAACCTCCCCCCGAGCCGATATCCAATAACCTTGAATCAGGAGGGATCAAGCGAGCAGGAGGCAGGGAATCTACAAAATGTTTGACCGCCACCTCCAATGGATCCGTGATAGAGGTGATATTGATCTGTTTGTTCCAGTGAATGAGTTCTCTGGCATGGGTAGCGAAGAGATCAGTTTGATGAAGATCAAGATGGACACCCAATTTTTGGGCGCTTTGAACGATAAGGTTCGACCATTCGTTTGATCCGAGCTTCATTAATGTGCGCACTAGTTGATACAGACACGTCTAACTTCCGACATATCGGTCTGTAATTTAAATACTTTCAGAATACCGTCCTGTTTCAGGGTCGACATGCCTTCCTTCATTGCCCGTTCAAAAATCTGCTCCGTGTTGGCCTGTTTCTTGATCATTAATTTTATGGGTGCTGTTCCTTCCATCAATTCATGAATTCCCATCCGCCCGCGATATCCGGTACCGGAGCATGTTTCACAACCAACCGGCCGGTATAACGTCATTTCGGAATCATGATTAATACCGGTTTTTTCGAAATATTCTTGACCATATTCAGATGCAAGCACGTCGTATTCATCCTGAGTCAATGTGTACTCTTCCCGGCAGTTGGTACATAGTCGTCTTGTCAAGCGCTGTGCCAAAACCCCCAGAAATGCGTCGGAAAAATTGAGCGGATTGAGGCCCATATCCAGCAAGCGCGTAATGGTTTCCGGCGCGCTGTTCGTGTGCAGCGTCGAAAAAACCAAATGGCCGGTCAGGGATGCTTCAATACCGATGGACGCGGTCTCCTCATCACGCATCTCACCGATCATGATGACATCCGGATCTGCACGCAAAAACGCTCGCATCATTCTGGCAAAATCCAGTCCAATTTTAGGTTTGACCTCTGTCTGCCGCAGACCTGCCTGAGTAATTTCGATTGGATCTTCAGCTGTCCATATTTTTATTCCCGGTGTGTTAATGTGTCCCAAAATGGCGTGCAGTGAAGTCGTTTTGCCTGAGCCGGTGGGACCTACCGCCAAAATAAGCCCGTAGGGTTTCGCGATTATTTTTTTCATCACAGCCAAGTTGCGTTCGGTCAAGCCCATTTCGTCCAAGGCCATGGCCCCTGCGGAAGCCAATATACGTAAGACAACATCCTCATAACCCCCGGCGGTCGGCAAGGTCGCCACACGCAATTCGAATGCCGGTACCCCCTTACGCTTGAATTTAATCTTTCCGTCCTGGGGAAGTCGCCTTTCAGCGATATCTAAATTGGACATAATCTTAATTCTCGAAATTATACCGCGGACCATAGAATTGGGAACTTTCATATATTCCTGACAAACGCCGTCCAGGCGAAAGCGGATGGTTGTGGCCTTGGTAATGGGGGAAGGCTCGATATGAATATCGGAGGCATTTTTGCGATACGCGGCAATGATGGCCTGGTCCACTAACTTGACAACTTTACTGGAGGTCTCATCGGCTTCATCGATTTCGACGTCTTCTTCTTCCTCTTCAAAAGAAATATCCGGGATCAAGTCGAAATCATCCAGCATGTCATCAACGTCATGGGATTCCGCCACTTGTTGGTTGGGATCAAAGAAATGCCGGATGAACTCCTGAATATCTTCGCGAAGGGCTACCGAAAAATTAATTTTATTGGTTTTCATCAAGGTCTTGATATTATCGGTCTTGTTCAAGTTCTTGGGATCATCAACCAGAACTTCGATACCCTCCTTACTCCAGCTCAATGGGATCCATAATTCATTGAGCAAAAAAGTCTTTTTAAGATTGGTCAAGAGCTCGGCCGGCACTGGAAATGACGAATCAAAGGAGCGAAAGGGGCAGCCGTAGTAAAGTGAAAAAGATTTTGCGATTGCCTCCTTGCTGAGATGATAATTCTCGATCAGGACATATTCCACGCTTTTGCCCATCTTTTTCGACAAGGCAAATGCCTGCTGCAGCTTGTCGGTGGTAACCATTTCTTCTCGCAGAAGATAATCATACTTAGACCCAGACGCGTAAGTTGCAGTGATCGCGTTCAGCCGTTTTTTAATCTCTGTATTTGATGGATTTAGCTCGAGAGCGGCATCGTAGAGATCGTGGGCCTGGTCCTGATGGTCCCGTTTTTCCATTTCCTGTCCGAATAGCAATTTTATGCGGGCGATCCCTTTCTGATCTAAATCATATCCATCAATAAGTTTATCAAATTCCGCCACTGCTTTGGAAGGTGTATTCAATGTTAAAAGACTATCGGTCAGGTGGGGTACGACTTTTTCAAAAGGATAATCCTGAGTGATCAATTTCGCATATTCCGCGATAGCTTCATTGTGAAGCCCCATTTCCTGAAACGCGGAAGCGCTGTCAAGAATGGCTGAAACATCTCCCTGACTGGAGAAGGTTTGTTTGAACATGGAGAGTTCTTTGACGGACACCCCGAGTGGCTCGGTTTGTTCCTGATCAGCGATTTCCTTTTTCAATGAACTAATGCGTTCTTTGATTTTATCTTGCGTTTGGGAATCGTCGGCAGCAACAAATGAAAGTATATTTTCGTAAATATTGAGGGAGTCGCCATACAGCCCCATGGACCGGCAGACTTCAGCTTCGTTAATCCTGGATTCGATATCTGTTGTCATTTCAGCAAAATTACCTTTCATTCCTTATATCGGCTATCCGACAGATATCTTTATTAAATCATACGGAATTGGGGCAGTGGCCGACTTAATTGTTACATCGAAATAATTTAGCATTTCACTTAGTTTTAAAAAATCGTCGAATTCCCTTGACCGCTTTGGCAGGCTTTAACGCCGGCATTACAATATCGCAATTCAAGCGCATCATTGCAATAGGCACAAAAAGTCCCAGCATAACGACTAAATATCCGATTTCGGTTCGTCGGATGTAGAGCCGGCCTTTTTTAAATATTAAATCGGTTTCTCGCATACCGGCTAACGATTGAATGAATAAACTCCAGTCTCTGGTTTGGGGTTCTTGGGGTAAGGCTTGTTTCAACTCTTTGAAAATAAGTTCACCGGAAAAGGTAAAAAACATCAGACCTTTAACGCCCTCCGTATTTAGAATGTCATTGAACAGTTCTCGCATATTGGTTACCATACCCAGACTGGAAGAATAACAGCCTCAACGTTCGCGACCCTTTATCATATTCAAGGCGCTCCAATTTTGCAGGTTTAACATCACTCGCTTAATGTTTGTAGAAGTTTATCTCGCGGGCATTTTGGATTTACCGATATGACGGTAGTCATTTCTCCCGGAATCAAAATGTAATCGTTGGTATCACCTTTATCGACATAACATAGTATCAATTCTCCAAGGTTTAAAAATTCACCGGCCTCGGATAAATGCATTATACGCTTATCCCATGTTTTGTCCTGGTATATATCCTCTAAACCGCTATTCGGCCCGACCTCACCCACTATTTTGTCTTTGATCTTTTTGATATTCAGCGACGGATCCGATTCATATGGTTCAACTTCCGCCATGGCGGACGAAGGAACTTCCTCCGCAACTTCCTCATCTTTGCGGCGCGCCGCCTCAAGGATCAGGCGTTGCATGTCGCTATGGATTCGTCTCTCTTTCAATGCGCAACCGTTTTGAATGGATAGATTAACGTGATCCCAGAAAAAAATTTCATACGCAGCTGTTTCTCCTTGCAGATCATCAACTCTGGCATCGAGTAATTCTCCCTCTTGGAAAAAGAGAATACCTTTTTTCCCCGTGATCCTATCCTCCAAGCGAATGGTGCAGGTTTTCTGTTCCATTTCGATCAATTGGATAAACATACCTGATGACACATTGTGTAGGGTTCCGCCTTCGGATTCTCTTCTCAATGTTGTCATTATGTGACGCGCAAGATTTTCAATCAGAAAAGGCTTTGCAATGTATCCGACTGCCCCCCCCTCACGGGCTAAACGCTCCATTTCTGGTGTGCTGTAGCCGGTAATGATAATAACCGGTATATCCGGATAATGCTCCATAATATGGCCCAAGAGTTCGAAACCATCCATCCTGGGCATTTTAAGATCGGTAACTACCACAGAGATAATATTCTTTTTGAGGCATTCGACAGCCTTGAGTCCATCCGATGCCAGAAGTACCGCAAAGGAATCCCGATACTTTAGGAATCCTTCTTTCAGAGCCAACACCATCTCCCGATCATCGTCAACTAACAGAACATTTTTAATCATGAACTTTCCTCTCTTTTTCAGTCTGAATTGAACGTAATTCGAAGATCAACGAATCAGCCGCCTTGCATGATCGAATCAATGCCCGGGCCTCGATTTTCTCTCTGCTGCGGTAGAGGTTCAATATGCGGAAAGTCGTCTAATTTAGAAGGAAACCTTATAATTTTTTAGCTCCCGTGAATAGTGATTGGACCACGAAGATAGGCTATCCCTAAATCGGGGCAGCATTCCCAGTTCCTTCGCCAACTCCGTTACGGACGTTATGACACCCTCAATCAATTCTTGCTCACTGGTTTCTCCGGAGAAAGATATTTTTTTCTTGGAATAGTCGAATTCACCGGCAAATGGATCAAGAAATGCATATTTTTCAGCATATTCTACGAATTTCTTCTTCAAGAGCTTACTGAAGTCGGTTGCCATTTTTTTGTTTGATGCCACGGTGGTTTCAAATGTATTTAGAAATTCTTCCAGCATACTTAAAATGGTGTCGGAAGGCGCGCGATACATTTCTTTAATGTTGTTTTCCACCCTCATATTTGACAATGGAATGCGGCAGACATTAAAGGATCCGCCGCATTCCTTGGTCTTACGAATTAAACGCTCCTGATTTTTTTGAGTAGGACCGGACTCACCATTACCCCAAGGATACGATGCTCCCATTATTTTCCCGTTAATAATAAAAATAAGACCTTCCTCGTCACTGTCGGCTATGGATACATCGATATAGCCGGTTAATTTTTCTGAGCTCATTTTTTTTATGAGACCTTCAAGGTCGGTAAACTCCGTGCTGAGATCTTGGTAAATTTTTTCGGCTGTGGGTATGCTAGCCCAAAAATAAACTTCATTCATTGATATGTGGTAGACATGCACACTGAAATTGTATTGATATCCATCTTTCATGAGATGCTCAATGGCAGCATGACCTGAGAGTTTCACGTCTTTGTCTGTGTAAAAACCGTTTAACAGATCGTCCTTGTCGAAAAATATCACACCCTCTGCTGCATGGGATTTAAAGTAGACACCACCCGATCCGATCTCCCCTTGGTAGTGTTCAAGTAATTTTTTTGTATTCAGGTAGTAAATGTTTAGATTTTCAATTACCGGTTTTTCCTTGGGAATAATAACCATTTTAGCTTTTTACTCCTCAAAAATAGTATAATCTCCAGGGCTCTGGGAAGTATCGGCGTGAAAAACACCTCAAACAGCAACCTATGCGGGAAGAAGCGGGAGTATCCCTGCAATTTATTGTTTACTTAGCGGGGACTGTATAATTCTTGAGCCCTAACGGCGTCGCCGCAATCGTTCTATAGAAAGCCGGATGCTCTCCTGCATCCTGCCGATTGCTTCGGCAAGTTCTCCAATTTCATCCTGTGATCGAGTCTCGATTTCAATTCCGAGTTCACCTACGCTGATACGATCGGCAACATCCGTCAACGACCTTATTTTACTGGATAGCCGGTGTCCATAAATGGAGACGATTGTGCCAATTAGCAGCAGAGTGGCACCGAGAATGGCCCATGTGATAAGCCGGGCTCTATTGGTCAACGCTTTGGCTCGGGATTGCATTTGCCGGACAGGTCCGGTGAATTCGTCCAGGTAGGTCGTCGCCGCGACCACGAAGCGGGTTCCAGCGATGGGTGTGCAAACCATAAACTTATCTCGAAACTTACCGTCTTTGTCCTGCCAGGTATAGTATCCCTGGGATTTTTTGCCGCCTTTGACTCCCGAAAATATTTTCCAGAAACCGGGAAAGTTTGCCCCAAGAGGTTTCCGCAGTGTACTCATGTCGATGGCGATGATTTTTGGGTTCACGTGAGCCCAGGTTCTCCAAACCTTATCGAGGCCTGGCAATTCATATAAAGCGGTATAACCCGTCATTCCGACTTTTTGTACGGCCAGTGTTTTGAATCCCATATCCTGATTAAATGCTTCTTTGGTTAACTCTGGATGACTCATTAAATACAATTTACACTGCATCGCTACGGCAGCTGAGAGATCAGCAATTTTCTGTTCTGCCATTTGATTGACAATTTTGGAGCTTTCCTGTGTGAGCATATTGGACATGGTTTCAAGCTGCCATAAATATAGAAAACTCGCTACGGCGATGAATATCACTGGAATAATAAGAAACAACAGAAACATTTTTGCGCGTAAACCAATACCGCGTGTCTTGCGTTGATGGGGTGACGGGCGCCCTTCAACAGTCGGCCCCTGATCATCTTCGCCGTCTTCGTTGGCAGTTTCATCATCAACTGTCATGGTGGCCGCCTCCAATTTCGGTGATTGGCTAGTATCGGATTCTGGTGAAGGTGTTTCCGGTTTGGCCACGACAATGACATGGGTGCAGGCCCGGCATTTAAAACTGGCAGCTCTTCCTTTAATTTTTAATGGATCTATCCGATATTTTTTTCCGCATTCTTCGCAGATAACTACCATTTACATTTCTCCTTAACGCCCGAAACCGCTGCAATGTGAATATGAACAGAATTTCATGATAGATGCAGTTTGAACGCGTGTTGGTTTTCAGACCGTCGTATTATGGATATGAATACCCTTTTTGCCGAATTGTCTTTGTCATATTTTCCATAAAGATCGACCTTTTTTCATCTCGTCTAATTTCATCAGCCAATTTGTCAACGAGTTCCTTGACCCGCTGAGCTGGAAATTGAATCGGGTCATAGCCGAAGTTATACAACTCGTCTTCGATTAAAACCTGGGCGATTGGACCGACAGCTAAAGATAATTGATCTGCTAGATAATCAAAAAAATCAGGATCCGCGGGAACAAATACGTTTTCGACTTTTTCGACAAGGCCGAGCTGCAAAAGGCTCGAAACAACTTCCCGCATGGTGCCTAAATTCAAGCCCGCCTTTTGGGCGAGTGTTCCCAATGTTGTCTTCCCGTCCAATTCCATAAAAACAACCAACGTCTGGCGATCTAAGGAAAAATCCCCCAGATCATTCCTGACTGAGGGTTTGAATATCATGGAAGAGATATCACCTGAAGACAGATTCATATCGTTTAAATCCGTGGCTGCATCAGTATCGATTGTCGAAATATGCATAAAAAGGAGTTAAACAGAGCACCTATACGATGAGATTCAAAAACTTTGATCATTGACTATTTCTGACAACCGCACCTTAATCGTGTCTTATTTCTGCTCTCGCAATCGCTTTATATCCTCCTTTAAGGCCTCCAACTCATTATGAATATATTTCTTAATCTCTGCCACAGCCTCAACCAAAGCCTGGACCGTCACATGCTGCGATTGATCGCTGACAGGTAATTCCTCTTTCGCTAATCCAGGTGGTGGTTCCGAGGGAGATGTATCAGGAACTGCGGGTTCTTGTTTTTCTTTGAAATGTTCGGGTTTATCAGCTGGGATGGGCGTGGTTTCTTTTTCAAGCGAGATCCCGGCTTTATCTCGTAATACCTGCTCTCTGAGCTTTTTATATCGACTCATCTCGAGGCGTAAAAGCTGCTTCTTACCTGCCTCTGTCAGATCCTCTTCACGCACGACTTTATCTAAGCGCGAGAAAACGGAGTTCAGAATTTTAAACGTCTTAGGATGCGCGTTGCCTCGATTGGTTTTGATATACTCGCCCAGAGAGCTTAGGATTTGAAGAAAGGTCAGAACGATTTTATCATGCTGATAGGTGAGCTTTAGATCTTCCAGTTGTTGAAGAAATCTTTGTAAAAGCTCGTCGGTAATCTCCCAATCGATTGACAAAACTAAATTTTTTAACTCCGAAAGCGGATAGTTCTGCGCTTGACTGTCCCCCTGGGAGTCCTCCATTGTGTCCTCGTCCTCTCCAAAGAGATCATCAAGGCGGCTTTCTAGCTCAGTGCTTATGGTATCAATATCTTTTGAATCGGCCAATTGTCTTCTCCTATATTAAGTCTTTTTTAATTGAGGCAACGGTTAACGAAATGATTTTCTTTAACGTCGCAACGACGTTCGTTCCAACTATCGCACTGGCAGGAAAGGATGGAATATTAAGCTGACTGTTGAGGTCGCGTTCCAGAGTGACGGCGGGCAAGAGCGGTATCCCCTGCTCCTTAAGGTCGATTTTGTTGTATTGGAACACACACGGAATCCGAAAAATACTCTTTTTGTATGCTGCAAGGTTTTCCTGAAGATTTTTCAGAGACAAAATGTTTTTTTCACGTCGCACAGCCATAGAGTCGGCTACAAAAACAATCCCATCGACACCCCGCAATACCAGTCTGCGTGTAGCATTATATTTAACCTGCCCGGGTACGGTATAAAGTTGAATTTTTACGTCATATCCATTGATGATTCCGATATCAAAAGGTAGAAAATCAAAAAAAAGGGTGCGGTCGCCATGGGTCTTGACCGTTACCATTTCTGTATTGATGCGTTTTGCAAATTTTTTGTAGATATATTCAAGATTGCTTGTCTTTCCACCCCTGCCGGGGCCATAGTAAACAATTTTAACCTGAATCTCTCTATTTTTGAGATTGACAAATGCCATTAGAACCTCATTGAGCGACAAACAAAACCGGAAAGATATTATTTCCCGTTCAGCTGCAATTGGATTGATTTACAGAGACAACAGAGGCTCTAAAATTACCTTCAACTGCTCGACGGATTCAGACACTTTGAGCCGCAAAAAGCCCAGAGATATGTCATTTCCGAAAATTGTAATCAGCAAAAATTCGGTGGTAATTTTATTGAAGTGAATGTTTTCTTTTTTTCCTTTGTGAAATAACAGCGAAAATTCATTTTCGCCGATAATTTTGGCCATTGCACTGACGGCCCCAAAATTTCCGGCGGCTAAAGCCGCCAATGAATAAATGTCATGCTGTTTTTCACCGTTATCCAGATTGGCAATGATATTGCCGGCCATGTCAATTAAGAAAACACACCTGACTCCGTTGTCAATGAGGTCTTGTTTTAATATTTCCTCGATACTATCGAGCTGTCTTTGACCAAGTGTATATGACAATTGCCAGCCTCCTTAGATTATAAAAGTTAGTGAAATTCGGGGTTGAAATTCGTTAACATGCTATTTTTCTTAGCATGTTCTATGATCCTAACAGATCGCTTTTAAACTGATATTTTTATATATTTCGGTAACTTTAATGAAAACTTTAACTTTTTTTTGTGCGGAGGTGCGAATGAGGACCAATTGTGTCCGGATACAAATAACCGGCGCACCTTATCCCAATAAGACTGGCCGGCAGCAGCAATGAACAAAACCGCAAAAATGGTATTTATCTCAGATCTGGCAATCCGCCTTATACTTCTTAAATTACAAAATATTCAGCATTTTATCAAGATAAATATTTGAAAGGATGGGGTGATTTCCTTTTAAACCTTGAATATAGCGGCTTGAATGGCGAGTCCCTCTTTCATCGGGATGAACGGTTTGTGTGATCCGCTTCGGCAGATTTGTAGATACTCAAGGTGCGTGACCCGTGTTTGCAGCAAAATCCATGATAACCTTTAAATCCGAACCACCGTTGGCTTCGATTTTAGCATGCGGGTATCGTTTTTTGAACACCTTCAACATGGCAGCATTTTCTCGCAATACGGTGGCACTGAAGCTCGTAAAGCTGTTTTCTTTCGCAATTTTTTCAAGAACCTCAAGCAGATATGAACCTATCCCCAGAGATTGAAAATCTTCACGAACAACAAACGCCACTTCCGCTCGATGTTCGTCTTCTTGGGCGTAAGACCCGATAGCCATAATCTCTTTGTGCCCGCGATGTTGGGTGAGTCCGATTATGGACATATTCTTCCGGTAATCGACATTGGACCATTGCTTTTGAGCAATTTCATGAGAGAATATCCTCATTTTGTAGAAAAACCGCATGTAGATGGTTTTTGCCTGCAACGAATAAAAAAAATTCCGAAAGGAAAATTCATCGGACGGGAGGATGGGACGAAATTCAACCACTTTGCCGTTCTTTAATTTCAGGAAGCTCTTATAGCCTTCTAAAAACAAGAGATCCTCACTCGAAGGCGGCAACTGATCGGCAAATATGTAATGTCGCCTTTTGGCCACCTCGATGAGCTCCTCACGGTATTTGGGATGGGCAATCTGAGTCAGCTCCATGACTCGTTGATATATTCCCTTTCCCTGCAGCTCGGCAATTCCGTATTCCGTGACGACGAAGTTAACATCCCCACGGGTGGTAGCAACTCCGGCACCTTCACTCAAATGAGGTACTATGCGGGAAACCGAGCCGTTCTGCGCAGTTGAGGGAAGCGCAATAATCGAAAATCCCCCTTTTGACATCGAACTTCCCCGCAGAAAATCAACTTGGTCACCAATACCGCTATAGAAAAGGTATCCCATGGAATCTGAGCAAACCTGTCCGGTTAAATCAACCTCCAGAGCAGAACTGATGGAAACCAGATTATCATTGCGGGCAATGACCGTCGGATCATTGACAAATTCAGAAGACCGGAAATAAAACGCCGGATTATTGTCAACGTAACGGTAAATCTTTTCCGAACCCATACACAAAGCCGTGACCACCCGTCCGGGCAACAGTGACTTCTTTTTATTCGTGATAACATTTTTCTCAAATAAAGGTAAAAGACCGTCTGTGATCAACTGGGTATGCAATCCCAAATCCTTTTTACCATCCAGATACTTTAAAATTGCATATGGGAGATTACCGAATCCGATTTGAAGCGTTGCTCCGTCATCGATAAGCTGTGATACGTAATGTCCGATCCTCCTCGAAATTTCATTGTCTTTTACCGTCGGAAGTGCCTCAACAAGCGGCTCTTCAAATGGGACCAGCCAATCGATATCATTCACATGCACAAAGCTGTCCCCCCAAGTTCTGGGCATTCGGGGATTTACCTGTGCAATCACGATGGTGGCGTTTTCAACCGCCGAGCGGGTGATATCAACCGAAACGCCTAAACTGCAGTAACCGAAATTATCCGGAGGACTGACTTGCACCAAAGCTATATCGAGACCAATACGATGGCTGGCAAACAGTTTAGGTATTTGCGAAAGATACGCCGGAATGTAATCAATTTTACCTTCATATGCAGCCTTGCGCATCGCTTGACTGATGAAAAACAGCTTCAAAGAGAACCGTCGATTGAATGAATGATCGTTTACAAATTGTGAAAACGTTGAGGACAACATCTGATAGATCATAATATCCTGCATGTGAACGTCCTGCACCATGGCTTTGATCAAATGTTGGGGCTCACCACAGCCGGTGCCGATAAAAACTCGACTTCCGCACTTGATTTTGGATACAGCCGTTTCTGCGTCGACAATCTTGGCTGCGTAAGCATGTTGCCACGTCATGTATATTCTCCAAGCACTGATTTCATATAAATTTAACTACTTAAATTTAAGGTCATCACCATATGCAAAGCCTTTTGGATCAGGATTAACAATTTTACAAGGTTGAATTGATCACGGATTGCGGTTGACGCCTATCGGAAATATTGTTAATTTTGTCACGGGCAGTCACAAATGAGTTTTCATTCCCTAACATCGAAAACCTGGTCCTCTGGACCGGATCAGTTCCGCCGCGGGATTGCCGCAATTGAAAGCCGTGGGGTGAATCCAAAGCCTGGCCTTTGGGCTGGGATTCTTTACGATGAATCGGTTTCATCAAATTGACTGGTCGAGTACCAAATTGAGATCGATTGAACCTATACGCTGATTTTGGTCTGCATTGCAAATTAAAATTCTCGCAACGCCATGAAATCATCCGATTCCTCAACATCCTTTAGACCGTTTAAAAACCTGAGATCCCTCCTTGAACGCAAATCTTTTGAGCTCAAACCGTCGCTGCCGCCTCGTACTGATATATCCGATGATCGTGAATTAAATCAGCGCACTGAAGAAATGCTTTTTGAGGAAGCAATGGCGGGTGTAAAGGAGATTTCCAGAAAGAATTGTATTGAAAACATACCAGCATCGCATTCAGCTCCAAACCTCGGCGACATCGACGATGATGAGACACTTCGACAGCTCACGAATCTGGTAAGGTTTGGAACCGGCTTTGTTGTTTCTCACACCTCGGAATACATCGAAGGCACTGGATATCAGGTAGGTCCGGAGGTAGCCAAAAGGCTGCACCGTGGTGAATTTTCAATCCAAGCACATATTGACCTTCATGGATTCAGTGTAAAGGATGCGCGCAAGGCCTTGGACGATTTTTTAAACGATAGTGTATCTACCGGTAAACGGGCTGTATTGGTTATACACGGGCGAGGTCTTTCCTCACCGGCAAGGCCTATTTTGAAAACTAATGTGGTTCGATGGCTAACTTCCAGTCCATGGCATAAGTGGGTTATTGCGTTCGCAAGTGCCAGATTGTGCGACGGCGGTGCCGGTGCAACCTACGTCCTTCTCCGGCAACGGCCGTTGCCGAAACGATTCAGAAAAAAGCGCACAAATCCCTAAAATTTTGCTCGCCTTAGGGATCACCTGATTTCGTAATATACCTGATTTAACTTTAAAAAATGAAGCAGTCAGCGTGGTTCATTCTGCAGAAGTGTGAAGTTAAGGCAAAATTTAAAACTGTCAAGCGTATCACAGGATCTTAATCGATACCTCGCGCGGTTTTAAATCGGCGCGGGAATGAAACAGCCGTTTTTTAATAAATATAAAACTATATTGTTGACAAATATATTTTGGTACCTTAATTTATTAGATTGGCTTACAAAATAATCCCTCATCCGGACCTGGTGTAATCGGATGTGGGATTTTTTTAATGGTTGTTGTCGGTAAGAATCCAATCTTGACGATTAACCATGGATTCTATAAGCATGAAGGTAGCATTTCAATGGAAAAAGATATAACCAAAGTTAGAAACATCGGTATTAGCGCTCACATCGATTCGGGCAAGACCACCCTTACCGAGCGAATTCTTTTCTATACCAAGCGAATCCACGCAATTCATGATGTTAAGGGAAAAGACGGAGTCGGCGCCACCATGGATTCGATGGACCTCGAAAAAGAGCGGGGAATTACGATTGCGTCCGCCGCCACTTATTGTGAATGGCGCGCCCATGAAATAAATATCATCGACACACCGGGGCATGTCGACTTCACTATTGAGGTAGAGCGTTCGCTGAGAGTGCTGGACGGGGCCGTCTTGGTTCTATGTGCGGTGGGTGGCGTCCAGTCTCAATCTATAACGGTTGATCAACAGATGAACCGATACAAAGTCCCGCGTGTAGCGTTTATCAATAAGTGCGACCGCAGCGGCGCAAACCCTTTTCGCGTTATCAATCAACTTAAAGAAAAACTGGGCCACAATGCCGTGGCCATGCAGATGCCAATCGGACTCGAAGCCGACTTTGAGGGTGTGATCGATCTGGTTTCAATGAACGCAATTTATTTCGATGGCCAAAACGGAGAAACTGTGCGTATCGAGGAAATACCGCCTTCTCTTGCAGATCAAGCTCTCGCCAAACGCGAAGACCTTATCGATGCGGCTTCGATGTTTTCAGATGAACTTACCGAAGCGATCCTGGATGAGCAGGATGTCACCAGCGATATGATCATTATGGCGTTGCGACGTGGGGTTCTCAATCGTCAGCTTACGCCGGTGTACCTTGGATCGGCATACAAGAATAAAGGTGTTCAACCTTTGCTGGATGGCGTCACGGAGTTACTACCCTGCCCCCAGGATGTTGAAAATCATGCGCTGGACATGGATAAGGATGAGACCCCCACACCGCTCAGCAACAAAAAAGAGGATCCACTGGTAGCGCTGGCCTTTAAATTGGAAGACGGTCCTTACGGGCAGCTGACCTATATTCGAGTATATCAGGGTTCCATTAGCAAAGGAGACACCATTGTAAATGTTCGCACGGGAAAAAAAGCTAAAATCGGCCGGCTTGTTCGAATGCACGCGGATCAGATGGAGGATATCAATAGTATTCCAGCCGGATACATAGGCGCACTGTTTGGGATCGACTGTGCATCCGGAGATACATTCGTCTCACCGGGACTTGGTTTGACTATGACATCCATGTACGTACCGGATCCCGTAATTTCTCTGGCCATTACCGCCGAAGATCACAAATCCGATATCAATATGTCCAAAGCTTTGGCCCGGTTTACCAAGGAAGATCCGACGTTTAAAGTCCATATAAACCAGGAAACCGGCGATACGATCATTTCCGGTATGGGTGAACTTCATCTCGACGTATATATCGAACGAATGAATCGAGAATACAATGCTCAGGTGAGCGCGGGAATGCCACGAGTCGCCTACAGGGAGACGATAACCCGCAGAGCAGAATTCAATTACACCCATAAAAAACAAACTGGTGGGGCGGGGCAATTCGGTCGCGTGGCCGGGTTCATGGAACCCATACATGATACCGATTTCATTTTTGAGAACAACATCGTTGGTGGAGCTATCCCGACCCAATTCATATCCGCGTGTGAAAAAGGCTTCAGAGATGGTCTCATAAAAGGCCCCTTGCTGAAATTTCCTGTCACCGGAATCAAAGTTGTGATTAACGACGGGGCGTCTCACTCGGTGGACTCGTCTGAAATGGCATTTCAAGCCGCCGCCAGAGGTGCATTCCTTCAGGCCTATTCCAAAGCCAAACCTGTCATTCATGAACCGATCATGAAAGTCGTTGTTGAAACGCCAACCGAATTCCAGGGCTCAGTGATGGGATCGCTGAATCAGCGTCGAGGTATGATCGTTGGTTCACAGGATGAAGGTGTCTTGTGTGTGATTGAGGCCCAGGTTCCGCTTGCGGAAATGTTTGGTTATTCCACCGCATTGAGATCCTTAACCCAAGGCCAGGCTCAATTCACCATGGAGTTTGTCAGCTACAAGAAAGTACCGCAAAATATCGCTGATGAATTGACCCAAAAGGCCGCTGACGGAAAAAAGAACGTCGCTTAAAACGCTTGGAAGACATCAACTCCTAGCATGATTAACCTAAATTCTACAATCCCTAAAAGCCGTCAAGACAACCAGCACCGAGACGATGCAGGGCTGGAAAACGACCGTCAAACAGACTTCAATCAATCAGGAGTTGTGTTCATCAAAGAGAGGTACTTTAGCATGCTGAAAAAGGATCTTACTCTGAGAAATCCCTTACGTCTGATGGGCCATGACAACAATGATATTCTTTCCGCCGGTGAGTTCGGTGCCGTGTTGGCGCGGGCAGGTGTAGGAAAGACAGCATTTCTGGTACAATTGTCCTTAAATGCACTTGCAAGAGGTAAAAATGTTCTTCATATAAGCCTATCGGATCCGGTAAACAAAGTCAGCTTATGGTACAAAGAGGTCTTCAACCTGATAGCCGGTCAGTATGAAGCAGATCAAATTAGCCAGCTATGGGACACCCTATTACCCCACAGATTTATTATGACATTCAGAGTAGAAGGATTTAGCGTGCCCAAGCTGCAAGAACGCTTGGCAGACTTAATGGAGCAAGACATTTTTTCTCCACACCTGATTATCATTGATGGATTGCCGTTTAACGAATCTGTGCGTCAACCTTTAGAAGATTTGAAAGCATTGGTCAGAGAACATGGCATCCACGCGTGGTTTACTGTACGCACCCATCGCCACGAAGACCCGGGTCCTGATGGATTACCCGTGCAGCTCGGACAGGTAGCTGATCTCATTGAGCTGGCAATACAGCTGTTGCCGATTGGAAAAGAAATCCATGTAAATGTTCTCAAAGGTAAGCAGTTAGGACCACAAAATGTTGATCTGCGCTTGGATCCTTCGACTTTGCTGGTAAAAGAGCAAGATGTGGATTAGATAAAATGTAAAAAAAGCAAAGGAACTGCCGATTACAAAAAAAGTCCGGCACCAAGTATCCAGGTCGTTACAATAGCTGCAAGCACAACGGTTTTCAAGGCCTGCGCTTTATCCCATGTTATTAAATCCGTTACGGGAACTGATTTCCTTATCAGACCCATACATGTAGTTACTACAAAAGCAAGGGGGATATAGGAGTACCAATCTTGGAAGCCGATTATCCTACCTAGGTTGTCCGAAAGGTTACCCTCGAACAAATTGAAAAAGTTCCAATAAATAAGAGGGTTGTTCATTTTCTCCGGGGCTCGGGGTTCGGTTGCACACACAACCATCATAAGGAAAATAGATAAGACTGCCAATATTTCTGCTTGGTTGGGCCATTTTACCACTGCTCTAAAAGTCAATAAAACAAGGAATGGAAGACATGGTATAAGAAAGCGTGCGCCTACAGTCCCGACACCATCCCAGTAAGCATAACCAGAGTTAAATGCCAGAAAGGCTGCGACGACTAGAAAACAGAACCAGAATTCCTTGCGAAATTGCTTTTGCCGATAAAATAACCACGTTCCTGGAATCGCCAAAAGCAAAACGGGTGAATGGTAAAATACTCCACGGTACGGACTGAAAGTGATTCCCCACAAAGCACTAATTTTTGGTAAACCGATACCCATAAATCCACTTTGATGATTGTAGCTGACGTGATATGTATAGGCGCTGGCAAAAGGACCACCGAAACAGACCGTGTTGTAATACATCAGCGTGGCGAGTGGAACCGCAAGCCCCAGGATCCAAACCAAGACCATAGCCTTATTCCTGACCACTGCCAAGCAGTAAGCAAAGAGAAAGGTCATGATAATTCCTGCTGGATAGTCAGAAAGATAGGCCAGGCCGCTCAGAAATCCAGACAGCAAAATGTGGGTGGCGCGTTCTTGGCCTGCTTTGGTACGCAGTCTGAGAAGGATATAAAATGCAGTAATTCCACAAGTTGCCGCCAGCTGGTGACCATAAAAAATGGTCGAGAAAGAAAATGCGAGCGTACCCAATGCATAGGACAGTGTGATGACGACCCTTAGCCATTGATTGGCTACGCCAAGCATTTTCAATACCGCTAAAAAAAGAAATACCGACAATGCCGAAGGCAGACCTATCACCAAAAAGGATAGCCCATAACGAATGTATTTCTCTGACTCAACTCCAAACAATTTCAGAAAAAGATAGAAAGGAACTGCAAGAAGAGAAGGACCTGGGGCTTTGTCAGTATAATAGTGCCCGTTATATAATGCCTTGTCACCGGTGTTATGGTGATAGTTATCGATAATGAATGTGCCGTGCTCCGCCAACGCATAGGTTAAATTAAGGCGACTGGCTGCATTCCACGAACCCGCTCCTATGAAATGTATAAAGTAGGCATAGCAGGTAATAACACACAGGAAGGTAAGTACCGGTACCACCTTTTGACTTCTCGGCTGCATGAATTATCAAAGTTCCTGTTAATGTTCTACTCTATGAGATTTGATACGGAATCCCTTGGTAGAAACTGAATCAGCGAAGAATTTGAATTAACGCACTCGCGGCTATGATATCACGCAATGTGCGTCCCATTTAAGATCAGATACCGAAAGATTGGTGTATTGTCAATGCTCAAAATTTTAAAAAAATTCTTGCAATTTCAATGACTTTTGATATAAAAGCCCTGTTGAGCCACCGCATGGATAGGATTGAGGGTGACCGACAAAATTGCTATTTATGTCCTTCATTGTCATTCAGAATCGTCTTAGATCTAAACTGACCGGTTCTGGGTTCAGGGTTTAAGGTTCAAAGGTTAGAAAGGAATACGAATGAGCTCACCCACCAAGCTTAGGATTGCCTTCATGGGTGCCGTCATCTGTTTTGTGATGGCAGTAAATTTAAATTGCTCAGGCGTAACGTCAGCTCGATCCGATTCCATTCATTCACCACCAGGCTCGACGACAACATTCATATTGGTCAGACACGCCGAAAGAGCCAAAGAGGCGGGAGATAGCTATCTGACCGCAGCAGGCAGAGACCGAGCTGAGGCGTTGGTTTCAAAAATAGGTGACATGGGTATCACTGCCATATATAGTCCTGATCGAGGTCGAAACCGAGAAACCGTTCAGCCGTTAGCGAATCATTTGGGTTTAACCCTAAATTTGATCCCGGAAAAGCGGTTGACCAACACGTCTAAATTTGCCGATGAATTTGTTAGAGAAGTTTTATCAAAACATGCGGGAGGCGTGGTTGTATGGGTCGGCAATAAGTCGCCTGTGGGTATCTGGGGCGGCAATCTTGAGGAAATATATGGCCGCCTCGGTGGAACGGGTGATGCGCCTAGCACCTACGATGATTTATTTATCATAAAGGTTCCGGATACGGGTCCTATTCAGGTTAACAAAACCAGGTATGGTAAGCCGGCTGGTCGTTTTGATCAGTAATTGACAATTGAATCCGTGTTTATTGTTGGCAACAAACCAATAGGTGACACGAACCCCGGATTCATTATAAATTGACACTCGATTCACAAGCAATTCAACAGCCAACATGAAACCCGCCGGCAACATTCTTGCCGTCTTTAACGAACCGATTGAATGTGTCAATGGCTGTTGTCGTTTTTTCTTCGATTAGCTCACACCCATGATTTGCCGCATACTCTCTTAATGCACCGGTTACTCTCATATAACCAGGGGCACCTTTTCCGATCACTAAGATATCCGGTTTGGTTTGCAAGATATCATGGACATCATCAACATCAACTGTATGGCCACTGGTCCTCCACCAATCCGGCACAACATCACCTTTGATGATTTTGATGTCGCTGTTGTATGTTTGGCCATTTACAGTAATTGTCCCGAATGAAAATTTGTCAATCATATCATTTAATTGGAAAATATGTGGTACAATAGGTAGATGATAGAGACCTCGCGGCGATGGTATTAAAATTACCAGAAAATATCAAAAATTACAAGTTCGATAACATTCTGAAGCATTCGCATTTCAGTTTTCTTTTTCGGTAGCCGATGCGTATCGTTGGGATATTTGTTTGTGTATTCTTTTTCATACAAGTGTGAAATAAATTTCACACTCAATCTAACCACTTATTTCTGAGTCACACGATAACATACTGAAGTTAAATTATAATTATTGAACGCAAGTTCATGGTCCAATTTTTGCTAATATTTTTTATGAGCATAGCAAGACCTCCGTGTACTGGTTGGTAAAGCAGTTCGGTCATCGAAAATACCCAAGTTTTACGTGTTTGCTATGTCATCATTCCTTTATCTACGTTTGTACACGCATGTTTTTGTATACGTGTAGAAATTTCATATATAATCAGACTGTTATTCTTGTGGAGCTCAGAGAATGGACGACATTATCATTATCGCCGCATCAGTGCTTTTTTTTCTTCTTTGGGGCATCTGTACCCTCGCAGCAAAATATTTTGATCTTTTTTTATAAAAGCTGCATTAATACGTTAACTGTACCCTGCAGAGATTTCGCAAATTCACCTCTCAGATTGGATTTTTATATAAAGTACCACATAAAAAAAGAGCTCCAAGTAATTGAAATTACTTACAAGCCCTTGTGTATCTAATGGAGGCGGCATCCGGATTCGAACCGGAGTATAGCGGTTTTGCAGACCGCTGCCTTACCACTTGGCTATGCCGCCAAAAAAAATGGAGCGGGAAACGGGATTTGAACCCGCGACTTCGACCTTGACTTTACCAATTAGCTATTAATTTCTTTTTTGTCAATAAAAAAGCTCAGATCTGAAGAAGCTTTCTAAATTTAATGAAGTAATCCGCCCCTGACCAGATGGTGAAAACCAATGCACCCCATAAAAATACCCATCCCACCAACTGTACATTGATCCCCAATAGGGGATAATGAATAATAAGCGGGATAATAGCGGCAATCTGAAAACCGGTTTTGTACTTCCCAAGTTTGGAAGCCGAAACATCCTCACCTTTTTCAGCAATGATGTTTCGCAGACCTGTTACAGCGATCTCGCGACCGATAATAATGCACGCCATCCAGGCCGGTGCCCAACCTAAGGAAGACAACATTATAAAAGCCGATGAGACCAATAGTTTGTCGGCAACCGGATCCATCACCTTCCCCAAATTGGTTACCAACCCTCGTCTTCTTGCAAAAAATCCATCTAGATAGTCCGTAATGGCTGCAGCGCTGAACAACAACGCCGCAATTAATGCGCTGAGCCGGTTCGGAAATAATAAAAGAATCACGATCAGGGGAACGGCAACAATTCGAAATAGTGTTAAACTATTGGGATGACTTAAAACGGATTTCACTTTTCTTTTTCTTCTGAATAGCTGGCAGCGAATGCATCTCTGCATTGGCTGCTACAAAAATATAGGTCTTTACCGTCAAGATTTAGGTGCACCCCATTTCTTTTTGGAAAATAGGCTTCACAAAAGGGATCTTTTATCATGACATCGTCAATCTCCACTGTGTTCCGGCGGGAAACCGACCTTTTAGATGAGGAGGTGGGCAGCATCCAGGACTTGAGAGCCCGGTAAAGCAGATAGCCGGCAACGAATAATAAAATAATTCGAATCATGTAAGCTTTGTAATCCTCTGTTCCTCTTCATCAAGGTCATCCAGAAGGGATTGGACACTCTGCCGGAATACCGGATGAATTATACCAGGATCTATATCACAAATGGGTTGTAACACAAAGCGTCTTTTGTGCATTCGTGGATGAGGAATCACCAATTGGGGTGTATCCATTATGACATCGTCATAAAAAATGATATCTAAATCAAGTACTCGGGGGCCATATCGTATCGTATTCTTTCTCCGCCCGGTTCTGTTTTCTATTGACTTTAGAAGCTCCAGCAAAGAAAGCGGATTAAGGAGGGTCTCGATTACTACGACATAATTCACAAACCAATCCTGGTCTTTAAGATCAACAGGTTCCGTTTCGTAGATACAGGATTGATCCAGCAATCGAGTTGTTCCTGAAATCGTTACCGCAGCGATGCCGTTGCGGCAGTTTTCAAGTCGGTTTCCAAGATTTGATCCGACACAAATATAGGCAGTATGTGGTTTCAATGGATTAGCATTTCCACGCATCGTCCCAGAGTTTCGCGCTGTATATGATTCGGGCATCTCCTTCGAGGTAAATTTCGTTGAATGAGCCGTTTTCATTACGAAAATAAATCGTCAGAGATTCTCCACTGCGTGTAACCACAGTGATCGGTGATTCCCAATTTAACTTGCGGGCGGCAACAAGTGCCCCGGCAATTGAACCGGTTCCGCAGGCCAAGGTTTCGTCTTCAACCCCCCGTTCATAGGTTCGAATTCCCAGTTCTCCAGGCTGTCGTTGACAAATAAAATTTACATTGGTTCCGTTCGGGAGGTACGCTTCGTGATAACGAATTTCCCTTCCTAATCCGACGACATCCACCTCTTCAATCGTTTCGTCGGCGATAACCACATGCGGAACACCGCTGTTAATGCTGCTTACCCTGAGCGGGCCATTCTTCAGATCAATGCTATAATCCAAGCGTAAATCAAAGGGATCCGGCATTTTGACCTTGGCGCGCTCATCATTTATATGTCCTAGGACAATTCCAGCGTCGGTTTCAAATGCAAGGCTTTTTCCTGCTATGCCGTTGATATAAGCAAAACGAGTCGCACACCGAGCGCCGTTGCCGCACATTTCGGCCCTACTGCCGTCAGAGTTGTAAAAACGCCACTTAAAATCAGCTCTATCGGATGGTTCAATCAGGATGAATCCGTCCGCCCCGACGGATAACTTTCTGCGACACACCTTGCTGATAAACTCTGTCATATTGGTTTCGTCGACAACCTGGTCGCGATTATCGATAATGATGAAATCATTACCGCTGCCACTCATCTTGAAAAATGTAATAGGTCTCATACGCTTAATCTCACTGATAGAATTAAAAAAATGGAGGCACCGACTCCCCTTTAATCAATTCCGTATAGCTTTCCCGCGTTTTAACGATATGAAACTGATCGTTTTTTACCATGACTTCGGCCACTCTCGGTCGTGAACAGTAATTGGACGACATCACATAGCCATACGCTCCGGCACTCATCACCGCCAGAAGATCACCAGCGTTCACATTGGAAATGCTGCGATCAAGCGCCAAAAAGTCACCGCTTTCACATATAGGGCCAACAACATCGGCAACTATTGGGCTCGAATCGGCATTGAAGACAGGTTCAATGGCATGAAACGCATTGTAAAGTGTCGGTCGCAGTAAATCATTCATACCGGCGTCAACAACGACAAATTTTTTTGCTTCGCCGGATTTGCGATAAAGCACTTTTGTGACCAAAATGCCGGCATTGCCCACAAAAACCCGCCCGGGTTCCAATATTAACCTTAGATCCAGCTCGTCGAGGTGCGCAATGATCGAGTCGGCATATTCATGTAACGGCGGCGGGGATTCTTGCGCATACGTAATACCCAGTCCCCCCCCCATATCCAGATATTTGATCGTAATGCCCAGAGATGTTAAATTTACAATCAGGGTCTTAAGGCTCACGAGTGCGTCTTCAAACGGTTTGGCCTCGGTTATTTGGGAACCGATATGACAACCAATGCCGACGACTTCAACATGTTCAAGCTCGTTGGCGGTTTTATAGCCTTCAATGGCGGTCGTCGAATCGATACCGAATTTATTCTCTTTCAGGCCGGTCGATATGTAGGGATGGGTACGCGGATCCACATCCGGGTTTACCCGGATAGCTACCGGCGCCGTCTTTTTCAATGCTCCGGCGCGCTGATTAATGAGTTGCAATTCCACTAGTGATTCCACATTGAACATGAGAATGTCGGATTTAAGCGCGTAGTCGATTTCATCGACCTGCTTTCCGACACCGGAGTACACAATTTGATTCGCCGCAAATCCCGCGTTGAGTCCACGATACAATTCGCCGCCTGATACAATGTCCAATCCGCAGCCAAGATCGGCAAATAACTTTAAAATTGCAAGATTCGAATTTGCCTTGGCCGAATAACAAATCAGTTTATTAGCGCCTTTAAACGCATCATTAAATGCTTGAAAATGACGCGTCAAGGTGGCATGACTGTACAAATAAAAGGGTGTACCGACTGTTTCGGCAATCTTCCGAACCGCCACGTCCTCACAATACATTTCATTATCACGATATTTAAAATGATGCATAATTCAACCCTGCCTAACCTTTTATCACTGAATGTTGTGCATTATAGAAACCGCCAGAATGCTTTGATTTTAGGCAATCTGTGCTTTTCAAGACATTTTTGCCGCCATGACATTAAAAGGAGAATTCCACCACATTTGAATCTCTGCTAAATGCTCCAACATTATTATACGCTACTATTTTGTAGTAGTAATAATAGCCTTTTTCGATTTCTTGGGCAAATACCAACGCGGGTGACACGCCACTTCCAGCATTCGCCCCCCGAACTGGAACATCGCCGACTTCGGTATAACGTATGGGGCAAGTCGGACAGTCTGCTTCTAGTAAGGTGAGTTTGGACCGGTAAATTATAAAGCCGGTTATCGGCGAAACGCCTTTTTCAACCGTTCTGGGAATGGTCCAACTCAGCTTTATTGTACTGTTTGAGATGGTATAGCCGAGATCCCCAACCGCTGGTGGTCTATTTCGGATGGGAGGCTCCGGCGGACCTTTTTTACCGCAGCCAAGAACCACCAAACTGAAAGCCGTCAAAATGAGGATAACAACGAATAAAACCTTTGGAACAGCGATTTTTTGCTTCGGATTGCTAATCAAATTGCCCACTCGGTCGATGTTCAGTCAATTGTTCGGATAGCTGAGTCATTTTTTGATCCAGCACCTTTTCAGCAGTGGTTATGGCCTGACGAACATTTTCAGTAGCCGTGCCTCCAAAGGAAGTTCTGCGATTTATCATCTGCTGAGTCGTTAAATAGGAAAATATATCGTTTTTAATTGCCGGAACAAACGCCTGCAATTCTTCCAATGTGAGCTCATGCAGTTCTTTGTTTTTAGCAATAGCAGCGCTCACGGCTTCTCCCACCAGTTTGTGGGCTTTTCGAAACGCGATACCTTGAGTGACCAGGTAATCGGCCATGTCGGTTGCATTCAGATAACCTTTTGATGCGGCGTTCTGCATCGTCGTTTTATTGAACTTTATTTTAGGCAGCATTTCTGTATAAATCGCAATACATGCCGATAGCGTATCCACAGCGTCAAACAGAAGGGTTTTATCCTCCTGCATATCGCGATTGTATGCCATGGGCAATGCTTTCATTATCGTCAATAGTGCCATTAAGTTACCGATAACGCCACCGGTCTTGCCCCTCACCAGTTCCGGCACATCCGGGTTTTTCTTCTGCGGCATGATACTGCTTCCGGTGGCAAATGAATCCGGCAAATCAATGAAACTGAATTCAGACGACGACCACAAAATAAGCTCTTCAGATATGCGGGAGAAATGAACCATGCAGATACTGGCGGCAGCTAAAAATTCAATGATGAAGTCCCTGTCCGAAACGCTGTCGACACTGTTGGCCGACACCCGGTTAAAGTTAAGTAATTCGGCAGTGTATTCACGGTCAATTGGATAGGTCGTACCGGCCAGCGCAGCCGTGCCCAATGGCATCACGTCAATTCGTTTCAGGCAATCGGCAAAACGGTTTGAATCTCTTGAAAACATTTCATAATAGGCCATCAAATGATGAGATAATAAAATCGGCTGCGCTCTTTGCAGATGAGTATACCCCGGTAGAATCGCACCGAGATGCTTCTTGGCCAGACCAACAATTACTTCCTGCAAGGTATAAAGCTGATAGATGATACGGTTGGTTTCATCCCGCAAGTATAACCGTATATCCAGAGCGATCTGGTCGTTCCGGCTTCTAGCCGTGTGAAGTTTCTGAGCCACTTCGCCGACAAGTTCACCCAGTCTGGACTCAATATGCATGTGGATGTCTTCAAGGCTAAAGTCAAAACGAAATTCACCCTTTTCAATTTCCTGTCTGATTCTCTCGAGACCCTGGAACAACGACAATGCTTCTTCCTCGGTAATAATTGAAGCTTTGGCCAGCATCCGGCAATGGGCCATACTTCCCTGGATATCATAGTCATAGAGCCGCTTGTCCACATTAATTGAAGCCGTGAACTTTTCAACAATCTGCGCCGTCTCCTCAGAAAATCTTCCTTGCCAGAGCTTTTCGGTCATAGGCTTAGAGATCCCCTATTAGGAATTGTTCGATGCGTCATCCAACAACTCGTCCAAACAACTGATCAATGCGTCGATCTCTTCCTGTTTTATAATCAGAGGCGGTATAAAACGTAAAATGCTGTCCTGAATGCAATTGATTAAAAAACCGCGTTGCATACATTGGGTTACAATGGATGCGCCGTTAAATTTCAATTTCATTCCAAGAAGTAATCCAACCCCGCGTACATCCTCTACGCAGGCATGCCGCTCTCTCAGCTGAAATAGCCGATCTTTAAAGTATTCTCCGGCTGCGCGGCCTTGATCGATTATATTTTCTTCCACAAGTGTTCGGCAAACCTCAAGCGCCGCAGCAGTTACAATTGGTGTGCCTCCAAACGTTGACGCATGTGAACCGGGACCAAAAGCCTCGGCTATCTTTTCTTTAGCCAGCATAGCCCCAATAGGCAACCCATTGGCCAAGGCTTTGGCCAGTGTCATTATATCCGGCTCAACACCAAAGTGCTCATAAGCAAATAGCGTTCCCGTGCGTCCCATTCCTGTTTGGATCTCATCAAATATCAACAACGCACCGACTTCATCGCAAATCAGACGAACCTCTTTCAAATAACCGGGATCGGGGCAACGCACCCCACCCTCCCCCTGAACCGGCTCAACCAACACCGCACATGTAGAGGCATCCATTTTGAGTTGTAAGGCCTCGGTATCATTGAAGGCTACGAAGTCAAATCCCTCGAGCACGGGAGCAAATCCCTCTTTGATCTTATCCTGACCCGTGGCAGAGAGAGTCGCCATGGTTCGCCCATGAAAGGATCGCTCCATGGCAATAATTTTATAACGATTGTTTTCACCGCGTTCTTTGAAGTATTTTCGGGCGAGTTTGATGGCAGCTTCATTGGCCTCTGCGCCGCTATTGCAGAAAAATACGCGATCTGCGAAGCTATGCTCAACAAGCCAGCTGGCCAATTCAACCTGTGGCACGGTATAGTAAAGGTTGGATACATGCCACAGAGCATCGGCTTGAGAAGAAAGCGCTTGCGAGATTTTCGGATGCGCATGCCCCAGATTGCACACAGCGATTCCGGCAACAAAATCAGTATAGGCCTTATCAGCTGTATCAAAAAGTGTGCAGCCCTTGCCTCTTGAAAGGATTACGGGAAACCGTTTATACGTCTTCGCGATCACCTGATCGGCGCGCTTGATCACCTCTGAAGACATTCACAACCCCCTCGTCATAAATTCACGCATAGCTCACGGATAAAACCCTCTGCCGGATTCGCCTCCGGCAGTGTACTAAAATAAAAATTGACCGTTGACGAATGATTGTTGACTATTTATGCAATTTGTTTTGCTCGATCACTTGATAAATACTAATCCCGATAGGATTCCGTCAATCGTCAATTCTATAATGAGCGGTATGCTCTATTCAAAATTTTTCTCAAATACTCCCCAATTTGATTTTAACCACCTACAAAATGTAGCGGCTTAGATCTTCATCATCCTTGAGGTCTTTAAATTTCGATTCAACATAGGCTTTGTCGATAACCATCTGCCTTGCTTTCATATCAGGTGCATCGAACAGAATATCTTCGAGCAAACGTTCCATGAGCGTGTGGAGTCTGCGCGCTCCGATGTTTTCGGTCTGATTGTTGACTTCTTCGGCGAATCTAGCAATCTCAAACACCGCATCGTCTTCAAAAACAACATCAATGTCTTCGGTTCTCAAAAGGGCGATGTATTGGAGCAAGAGTGCATTTTTAGGTTCGGTAAGAATACGCTCAAATTCTGTGTGTCCCAAAGAATTGAGCTCAACACGTATCGGGAATCGACCTTGCAACTCTGGAATTAAATCCGATGGTTTGACCATATGAAACGCACCCGAAGCAATAAACAAGATGTGATCGGTTTTTACCGGTCCGTATTTGGTCGTCACGGTGCTGCCTTCGACAATCGGCAACAGATCTCTTTGCACACCTTCTCTGGAGACGTCGGGTCCCTGAGTGCTGTTTTTCCCGGCAATCTTATCGATCTCGTCAAGGAAAATTATTCCCGATTGTTCGACTTTTTCTATGGCCTCTTTAACGACTTTATCCATATCCACCAGACCTTGTGCTTCTTCCTGCGCCAATATTTCAATAGCTTCAGAAACCTTAACCCTGCGCCGTTTGGTGCTTTTGGGAAACATCCCCCCGAGCATATCTTTGAAATTGATTCCCATTTCTTCCATGCCGACATTGGAAAATATTTCCACCATCGGCATGCTGCGGTCGGTGATATCAAGATCCACATAGCGACTATCAAGTTTGCCCTTTCGAAGCATGTGACGAAGCTTTTCCCTGGTTGATGAGGACTCATCACTTCCAGATGTTACCAGTTCAAATTGAACCTCTTTCGTATCTTCACTTTTCTGAGGTACCTGAGAGCCGGATTTGGGCAGTAAAAGATCGAGCATCCGTTCTTCTGCAATTTGTCGGGCTTTGTCTTTTACTCCTTCCTGTGCTCTGATCCTGTATAGGTTTACGGTGAGTTCAAGGAGATCTCTAACCATGGATTCAACGTCTCGCCCGACATAGCCGACTTCTGTGAATTTGGAAGCCTCCACTTTGGTAAAGGGCGAATCCGTGAGCATGGAAAGGCGCCGGGCGATTTCCGTCTTTCCTACTCCGGTAGGACCAATTAAGATTATATTTTTCGGTGCAATTTCGTCGCGAAGATCTTCCGGCACGTGCTGCCGGCGCCACCGATTGCGCAGAGCAACGGCAACAGATCGCTTGGCCTTGTCTTGGCCAATGATATATTTATCCAGCTCTTTTACAATCTCTGAGGGCTTCAGGTCACTCATTATATTTCCTCGATGGTTATCATATTGTTTGTATAGATACAGATGGATGCCGCGATCTTCATAGCCTCCTCCACGATGTCGCGAGCGCTCAAATCAGTATGTTTCATCAGGGCATTTGCAGCTGCCTGCGCGGCGACCCCGCCTGAACCAATTCCAACGATACCTTCATCCGGCTGGATCACATCTCCATTACCGGAAATCAGGTACATGCTTTTTTCGTCAACGGCAACCATTATGGCTTCAAGGCGTCTCAGATATTTATCCGTTCGCCAATCTCTGGCTAGCTCAACTGCCGATCGGGTCAAGTTTCCGTTATATCTCTCAAGTTTCTCCTCGAGACGCGCAGATAAATTCATGGCATCGGCGGTCGCACCGGCAAATCCGACAATAATCTCATTATTATAAATTCGCCGCACTTTTTTGGCACAATGTTTGACAACATTATTATTCAAGGTAACCTGTCCGTCCCCGGCCACCGCTGCCTTTCCGTTGTGTCGCACGGCTAATATGGTTGTGCCATGAAGATTCATCATGAATTACTCTCCACGTTGCGCATAAGCTCCCTTATTTATCGTTAGCAGTTGACCGTGAAGGCATTGAAAAAAGTTTCAGTCTCACGATCATTTCCTTGGGTGTGCTTTATCATAGGCCTCCATTAATCGGTCAATGCTAACATGGGTGTACCTCTGAGTTGTTGACAGACTTTTATGCCCCAGCAGTTCCTGGACAACTCGCAAATCCGCCCCGGCATCCAGCATATGAGTGGCAAACGTATGTCGCAAGGTGTGCGGGGATATCGGTTTCAGGATACCGCAAGTTTTAATGAGATTGTCTAGGATACGGGCGATCGAGCGAGCGGTTAACCGACCATTATGTTTATTCAAGAAAAGTGGACCACTAACCTCCAAACGAGTCCCGCATTCTGCTTGCAACTGATCACGGTAGTGCCCAATTGCCTGAAGAGCCTTTCGGCCTATAGGTACGATACGCTCTTTGTTGCCTTTTCCGAGCACTCGCAGCGTTGCGCCGTCAAAATCCACATCAACGGTGTTCATTCCGACCAGTTCCGAAATTCGGATACCGGAGGAATACAGGGTTTCAAAAATTGCTCGATTCCGCAGGTCCAATACGCTATCCGAGCGGATTGAATCGAGCAATCGGAACATTTCATCTACGGCTAAATATTCAGGAATGGTCTTGTCTTGTTTCGGGGTCACAATCGCATCAGCAGGATTTTCCTTTACCAAACCCCGCTTAATAAGATACCTGAAGAACGATCGTAAAGCAGAAAGTTTGCGCGCGATGGTGGTCTTTTTATTGCGCTTATGCAAATATCCCAGATACCCCCTGATGGCAATGCTGTCTATTTCTGAGACATTGATCCTATAAGACTTCTGCGTACGACCTGTACCCTCTGAATGGCGTTCTTCCAGATAAGAGGCAAACTCCCTCAAATCTCTTCGGTAGCCCCGACAGGTATTTTCTGAATATCCTTTTTCAGCTGATAGGGTTTCTACGAAGGAGTGGATCAAATCCTTAAGGGGAGCCAATCTCATCGGTTTGTGTTCCTTTAAAATTCAATCAGGGCCGCGAGCTCTTCCCATGTGCCGACCTCAGGGAATGGATGCGCCTCTCGGTTCCACGGTTGTTTGAAAAGAATTGGATCAACACCGGCCTCCTGAAGACGGTAACACGTTTCGAGTCGATCCTCTACAAAATAGGTAATTTGACGCTCCAATAGCACATCGGCTTTGCGCTCAAAGGATCCTGTGGCCACCACATCAATTGAAGCCGGATTCTCGGGCAGCAACTCCTGAAGCCAGTCCCAGATCGGGCCTATGCATGGCCGTGCCGTAACAAATAGCACCGGGCGATACAATTGGGCAATCCGATTTAATACGACACCAGCCCCGTCAAATGCGTTGAGCGGAGCTGTGTAGTCGCCGTTTAAAATACGGACAACAATGGCATCGATAATTTCCGGATCCATCGGAATACAGTCTGCGAGGTTATAACATCTCAGATCCTCATATCGTATACCGTTAATGCCAAAATCATCGCGAGCAATTGCAAGAAATAACGACATGGTATCGGCAACCACACCATCAATGTCAAACGCTACCGCAGCCGGATCGATCATACTAGTCCTGAAATAGCCAACGCTATAGCTATAGATTTTTTGTTATCAGTGGGAAGGGAATCCTGATAGCGACCTTTATTCCGGTCGAATTTTTTCTGTACGCTGGAGCACAGCTCACGCGGCGGACGCTCTTCGTGTCTTCTTCTTCAGCCTGGAGATGCGGCGCTTGTAAATCGTCGCCATTTTTTTGTCTTTGGCTTCGAGGGCGGCGTGGCGCTCAGCTTTGAGGGTCCTGATCTTTTTCTTCAGCTCACTCACTGAGGCATCGACTTTTTTTACCGGCTCATCCGGTATCCCCTTGACTTTTTTAATGGCGACAATCAATTCATCTTTTTTCATCCCGTGAACACCAACAATTTCAGGCATTTCCTTCGCCATTTCCCGCAGGTCCTTAACCGTCATCTTCTCCAGCGGTTTTTCCTTAATCTCCTCTTTTTCAGCACTCATCTTGACCAAACGCTCCTTTTTTTTCCTATCGTAAAGCACAAGCGGAGGCTGCAAAGCCCCCGCGTTCCAGAAATCAACAACTTTAAACGATTCGTTGAATTTAACCATCATCACCTCATCCATTGCTTCGGAACCGTTAAAGTCAATATTCAAAATGTTATAATTAAATCACTATTGGTTTATCTGTCAATAGTTAAAGTCTAGGTCAACCCGATGCAAATATAAAAATTAAACTGCCTCCAGCGAACCTATCCTTCATCTTCGCCCTTCTCTGCCATTGCTTTGATGAAAGGCCTGAATAGTTCTATCGGTATGGGGAAAATAGTGGTCGAATTGCTCTCGGTTGCCATTTCGTTCATGGTCTGCAAATACCTGAGCTGTAGCGCTGTGGGATGCTTTTCAATAATCGTAGAAGCCTCAGCCAGTTTGGTAGCTGCCTGAAATTCACCCTCAGCGTTGATGACTTTGGCCCGCCGTTCCCGTTCGGCCTCAGCCTGCCTGGCCATGGCCCGCTGCATCTCCTGGGGCAAATCAATGTGCTTGAGCTCTACGGTTGCCACCTTGATGCCCCACGGGTCCGTATGGGTGTCGAGAATTTCCTGCAGCTCCGTATTAATCTTTTCTCTCTCAGCTAACAGCTCATCAAGTTCGGCCTGCCCGCAAACGCTTCTCAGGGTTGTCTGGGCCAGCTGGGACATGGCATAGCTATAGTTTTCCACCTCGACGATCGCTTTGGTTGGATCAATAACCCGAAAATAGATAACGGCATTTACCTTCACGGACACATTGTCCCGGGTAATCACATCTTGAGGGTCGACATCCATCGCCACCAAGCGTAAGCTAACCTTTACCATTTTATCAACTATTGGAATCAAGATAATCAGTCCAGGTCCTTTGGCCTTCAATATACGCCCCAATCGAAATATCACCCCGCGCTCGTACTCGTTTAATATGCGTATAGCAGCTGAAAGGAAAAAAATTAAAAGAACAAGTATGGCAACTGGAGTAAACAGACTCATATCGTCCTCCTTTTTTAGGTAGGTTAGTTAATTTCCAAACATTTGAAATATCGATGACGCCTTGATCGATCATCACGCTGGCGTTTAAACACTCGCTGTTTCATCCACCGGCTCGACTTCCAAAACAAGATTGACCACTTCCACCACCCGTACTTTGACGTCTTCGTCAATTGCTTGCCTGGCCCTGGCATTCCAGAGTTCACCGTGTACAAATACCTTGCCTTCGGGTGTCAATGCTTGTTTTACAATCCCGATTTCCCCCACAAGTCCTCGGGAACCGGTAGTCGGTTTGGAAATTTGAGCTCGAAAAACCAGGCTGGCAACGACAACAAAAAATCCAGAAATCAGAATAATCGTCGGCAACAGAACATTCAAGGACAATTTCATATCCGGTGTCGTCCCTTCAAAAAGCATTAACGAACCCAATAACAATGAAACAATCCCGGCAATGCTCAATAGCCCGTAACTTGTAATTTTCATCTCCATTATGAAAAAGATAATCGCCAATACGATCAGCAGGATTCCGGCATAATTGACCGGGAGCGTCTGCAATGCGAAGAATGCCAGAATAAGCGAGATCCCCCCGATAACACCGGGAAATATAGCACCCGGGTGAGATAATTCAAAATAAAGCCCGGCAAGCCCAATCATCATGAGAATATAGGCAATATTGGGATTGCTGATTGTCTTAAGAATTTTGGTTCGTAGCGTTTCCTCGAGCACTACCTTTTTGGCATTGTCAAGGTTTAATACCCCTTTATCTTTGAGTTCACGACCGTTGAGCTGCCGGATCAAATCGTCGGTATCTTTGGCCACCAGATCTATAATGTTGTCTTTCAATGCTTCGGTTTCGGTAACCGACACACTCTCACGGATCGCATCTTCCACCCACTTGGCATTTCTTCCCCGCCTTTCGGCAACACTTTTGGCTTGGGCAACCATATCGTTAATCACCTTTTCCGACATTTTACCGTCGATGTCCTGACCGCCGGCTCCTACCGGATGAGCCGCTCCGATATTGGTTCCCGGAGCCATAGCCGCTACATCCGCCGCCATGGTGATCATGACACCAGCTGAGGCGGCTCTGGCTCCGCTGGGATAAACAAACACCACGACCGGCACTCTACTGGCCAATATGTCCTGAACAATTTTGCGCATCGATTCAGCCAACCCGCCCGGTGTATCCAGCTCGATGATGATGCAGGCAGCTCCGTTTTCTTCGGCTTTTATGATTCCGGACTTGATGTACTCGGCCGTCCCGGGACTGATGGCATCCGCAACTTCGATGATGTAAACCTCACTCTGTTGAGCGTAAAGAAGATACGGGCTCAGCAGAAATAACCAAATTGCAGCCAACGCATAAAGTTTACTCTTCATAGCGATATTCCTTCATCAACATTTTCATATCCTCCCAAACATCTCGCTTTTTTTTGGGATTACGAAGAAGGTAAGCAGGATGGTATGTGGGAAGAACTTTAATCCCCAAGTAGTCGTGGAAGCGCCCCCGGAGCTTTGAAATGGGTCTATCTGTTTTCAAGAGGATTTGTGCCGCGCAGGTGCCCAGGGCGCAGATAATGTCGGGTTCAATGGCGGCTATTTGTCGTTCCAAAAATCCAACGCATGCTTCAATTTCGGCATGCTCGGGATTTCTGTTTCCCGGTGGCCGACACTTGACGACATTGCAAATATAGACCTGAGTCCGGTTAAGCTTGATTGCAGCTATAATACGTGTGAGAAGTTGACCGGCAGGACCGACAAAAGGCTCGCCTTGTTGATCTTCTTCAAAACCGGGGCCTTCCCCGACAAACACAAGTTTGGCTCTGGGATCACCACTTCCAAAGACGAGATGTGTTCGTCCCGGCGCAAGCCGACACCGCTGGCAATCTCCTAAATCTGCACGAATATCCTCCAATGTTTCGGTCAAATTGACGCGCTGACCCCATGCCGCCAGTTTTTGAAGGGTTTGCTCGGAACAATCAAAACCTTTATAACCATTGGCGGATAACAGCTGAAGACTGTTGCTGATTTCTTCAAGCACCTGATCTAATGCGTGTTTTTCTATCATTAGCAGATCATGATGGAGTCCACGTGTTACAGGTCATAGGTTGGGGGTTGACTGGAAGTGAACAATTTAGCGCCAAACTCATAAATCAAAGCAACCGACATGGACCGCACCAGCGGCCACCATGTGCATCGTTTGTGTTACCTATAAAAATATCCATCACAAAGAAGGGTGTCAAGAAGTTGCTGATTCGACTGAAAATCACAACTTAAGAACCAATAGATCAAAGCGACATCAATGTATACAGTCGAAATAAAGCAATTGCTAACATGTGCCGAAGTTCCTGGTTTAATTGCACCAACCGCTAAACGATGTAATAACCGGATGTGCGCCGGCGTCATTTCAGTAATCCGGTATCCGGTAAATGGCTGATGGGGGCAACCCAAATCTCAACCAGGGCATCGTAACGTGTATCTGTAATGTTGATGACACACCATCTATTTTCCTTTTGAAAAACTAATAACGTCCGAGGGGATTTAAATGTGCCCACTACCTGCCAGTTATCTTTGGTCATGTTTTTTTCAAAAAATTCGATTAGTGAACTGAGTTCCACTCTCGCTTTGTATACCAAAACACCGGCGGTAAATCCGGTAGTGTGGTAAACAAATGAGGATTTTGCATCCAATTTCAATTCACGAGGCACGAGGACATCGTTGAAATCATAGTATAACGGTGCCTTCTTATCGTCTTTTTCTTCAGCAGGTGAGCCGTCGGTTTTCTTCGGCGTAGACTGGCACGCTGCTAAAAAAACCGCCAACACCGTTACGAAAGCGCAGATGCATACAAAAACACGATTCCGGAACTCAATTTCCATTTTGCCTCCTTCCCTTAACCAACACAGCACGTATCACAAATTGGTTCGTTCCGGCAAATCTTATTTTAGCTCTGCGAACAAAGCAACCGTCGGACTGCGTTATAAAAAGTTCGCTTGATCATATCACGCAGTTTTGATTTAAAATACCGCTGTTCGGGCGTTAGTGATTATTCTTGAAGTACTCAATGGTCTGCATGAGCCCTTCATCAAGATCGGTGGTCGGTCGCCAACCAAGCTGTTTTTGGGCTAGATCAATACTGGGCTGTCTCTGCATGGGATCATCTTCAGGAAGGGATTTGAAAATTATGTTGGATTTCGATCCGGTAAGTTTGATAATTTTCTCAGCCAATTCGATAATCTTGAATTCATTCGGATTGCCGATATTTACCGGCCCGGTGAAATTATTTGATGTAGTCATCATACGAATGATGCCGTCAACCATATCGTCCACATAACAAAAGGACCGGGTCTGGCTCCCATCTCCAAACACCGTGATGTCCCGGTTGTTCAGCGCTTGCGTGATAAAATTGCTCACCACCCGGCCATCGTTGGGATGCATACGCGGACCATAGGTGTTAAAAATACGCACGACACGAATGTTGATGTTATGTTGGCGATGGTAATCGAAAAAAAGAGTTTCGGCGCAGCGTTTACCTTCATCATAACAGGATCTGATACCGATGCAGTTAACATTGCCCCAGTAGTCCTCAGTCTGCGGATGAACTGTAGGATCTCCGTAGACTTCGGATGTCGAGGCTTGCAGAATCTTGGCCTTGAGTCGTTTTGCCAGGCCCAACATGTTAATTGATCCGTGAACATTCACCTTAGTCGTTTGTACAGGATCATTCTGGTAATGAATCGGTGAGGCCGGGCATGCCAGATTATAAATCTCATCAACTTCCAGATAGAGCGGAAACGTTATATCGTGTCGAATTAACTCAAAATACGGGTTTTCCAAAAGATGAACAATATTTCGCTTTGTCCCGGTATAAAAATTATCAACACAAACCACATCACACCCTTCAGCCAAGAGCCGTTCACAGAGAAACGAACCCAGAAATCCGGCCCCACCCGTCACTAGAACCCGTTTTTTTAAATGCATCGGAATTCCTTATTGATGTATATCCAAATTTCGAAAACAGCAGCTTTGTACCTATCGTCACCGTAGCGCCTAACCCGCCTATATCAAAAAGAATTTATACCATACCTGTCGTATATTTTGCAATAATGAAATCTGGTTATCTTCAACGCCGCTTTAGCTGACTTTCGGAATAATCGAATTAGTGCCCATCCAAAAACAGTGACGGGCACTATTGAGTTTCCAATTAGTTCGCATTCAGGTGAGCATATTTATCCAGGTAACGCACGGGCATCTCGAGTGCATCTCTGCGGAAAGGCTCCGCCAGCACATCCTTTCCCCCTTGGACAAGCGCATTGATGACACACGGTTTTCCGGAATCGATAGCCTCATTTACTGCATCACCAACCTGGTCGGGATGTTCGACCCGGATTCCCAAGGCACCCATTTCCTCAGCCAGTTTTTCGTACGCCGGATTACCCGGCAGATTGGTCCCTACATAACGGTTGTCAAAATAGTCCACCTGATTTTTCTTCTCTGCGCCCCACTCATTGTTGGTGGCCACAATCGCGATAATCGGAATATTTTCCCGTACCGCGGTCATTACCTCACTTAGCCCGCTGATGCCGTACGCACCGTCACCCTGAAATGCAATCACAGGCGCATCAGGTTTGGCGAGCTTGCAGCCTAAAGCGGCACCATAAGCAAATCCGCAATTGCCCCAGGATAAGGCTGAAATGTGTTGACGAATGCCTTCGAATTTGAGGTAAGCATTAATCATGGAAGAGTTGTTGCCGATGTCTGTGGTCACGATGGTATTCTTTGGAATCACTCTTGTCCACTCTTTGTGGAAACGACGAGGATGCATAGGTTGCGATTGATTGCTAGAGCTCCATCGATCCAGCTCGTCTGCCCAATCCTGCTTTTCTTGCTGTATATCGGTAAGCCTGTGTGAGTGTTTTTGCATATTAGGCGCCAGCTCTTTTATCCGCTTGAGCAGGATAGCCGAAAATTCTTTAACGTCGCCGCAGCTGTAAATGTCGGCTTTTTTGGAAAGTCCCAGCGCGGCGATGTTGACGTCACACTGGATCAGCTTCGCTCTTTCGGGCCAATATGCCATTTCGTATTGGGGTAACGTTCCGAATGGGCCGAGGCGGGTGCCCAATGCAATGACAACATCGGCTTTTTTCAGAGTTTTCATGGCCGCTTTGGAACCGCAGTAACCGATAGGACCACAGGTCAACTCATGGCTGGCCGGGAAAGAATCATTATGCAAATAACTGTTGACGACCGGAGCGGTAATGTACTCAGCCAGGGCTTTGACCTCCTCCGCGGCGTCGTTTTGGGACACTCCGCCGCCGGAGATGATTACCGGATATTTGGCCTCACAAATTAGCCTGGCAGCAGCCTCAAGGTCTTCCATAGAACCGGCACCCCTTTTGATGATCGGTGTTTCGTAAATCTCGTCCGTACATTCGCCGTAGAAGAAATCACGGGGAATGTTCAGCTGTGTGGGGCCATTAAAATTTTTGGCCATATAGAACGCTCGTCGCGTTAGTTCCGCCATGCGCTGGGCCAGAGGAACTCTCACCTGGTAAACTGTCTGTTTCTCAAACATCGGCATCTGATCCAGTTCCTGGAAGCCTCCGGTACCCATACCCATGGAGCCTGTCTCTGGAGTAACCGCGACAACCGGTGAATGCGCCCAATAGGCAGCAACCAAAGCGGATACAAAATTTGCCGCACCGGGACCGTTTTGTCCGATGCAAATCTGAGGCTTGCCGGTCACCCGGGCCAAACCGTCAGCCGCGTGGGTGGCAGCCTGCTCATGGGCCACGGGAATAAATCGGATTCCGGCATCCGGAAACAAATCAAGTGCATCCTCGTAGGCGGAACCGACAATACCAAAAGCGTATTTTACACCTTCGCTAACCAAGGTTTCCACAAAAGCTTCGCTCGGTGTCATAGTTTGTTTGGTCATAATATCCTCCTTGTGCGTTATTTACTTGTTTTTATATAAATTTCCTTTTGAATAAATCAGTCCTAAATCTCATTTAGTTTGGGATTCTAGGATCCCACATTTAAAATAAAAAAAGCTGCTGCATGCTGATTCTGAAATCGTCGGTGATGATCCTGAATCCTAAACGCTATCCGGCCGGATAAAATTATCAGGATAATTAAATCTCCAGTGAACATTTTTCAAATAGTCCACCGCTTGGCTATGCTTGCCCGCTTTCAAAAGTGCGATGAATTCGCGGTGCTCCTGTACAATAGCCTCTTTGAATCGTTTGCGGTAACTCTTAAGAGCAAAACCAAATAGTTTAAGTTTCAGATTACTAATGGTCGTTATGAGCTTTTTGTTGCTGGACAAATCCAAAAAAACCCGGTGCAGCAGAATGTTTGTTTCATGAAATTTACGGTTATGATCGTTTAGGATAGCTTGCGCCATATCATGATTATGTTGTTCCATGGCGTCTATCGCGTTCGTATTCATAAGGTGAGATACAGTCTGCAATACATGGGATTCAAGGGCACCCAAAATTTCGAAAATGTCTAATAGTTCCTCATAGGTCAGGACGTTGATCAGCACTCCCCGCTGCGGCATGATCGTGACAAAACCTTGAACTTCCAGCTGAGCCAAGGCTTCACGGAGCGGCGTGCGACTAACGTTCAGTTCCTCAGACAATCGCCGTACGTTGATCAAAGATCCGGGAGTCAAAACACCCTTTTCGATCTGATTGCTGAGATAGTCAAATATCTGTCGACGTAAGCTCAAGCGATTTTGGATATCTAACGGCAACATGATTTAAAAGATTTGAATGCAGTGCATATTTCCCAAAAATACTAAGCTTTGGATACTAGGATCCCAGTTATATGTCAAGTACTATTTTAAACCCATGCGAGCACCGATTTTGTATTTTCGGAAAAAGAGAGTTGCTTTTGATACTTTTTTTCGGATACAGAAAGTGGGCGTTTGGCCATGAAAAAATCTACGCAAAGGGGGGGGATTAAATGGCAAACTGCTTTGTATGTGAAACAAAGGTTGGGCTTATAGGATTTAATATATTTCACTTTGTAGCCGTAGCTAAAAATAAAAAAGAGGTCCATTTTTTCGGCTATACGGAAAATAATTTAGGGGAAGCGGTCCAACTTTGCCGACGATGTTTCACGGAAGGTATGGCGAGCGTCTTAAAGAAACTTAAAGATGGTGTTCCCCTATCGATGGTTAATCAGTACAACAAAAAGGGGTAATTGGCTAAATTGATGAGATTCAAAAAATCATAGCACCCGTCTGATTTCATGGGCTTTTTTTGTGTCCCGATATTTTGAAAAGGAATACCAAATTAGTTCTTTTTATTTTTTAGGCAGTCCTGTTTAAGAACTGTTTTACGCACCTTTCCAAGAGCTGTGCGGGGAAAACCGGTTTTAAAAACGACGTACTTGGGCCATTTGTATTGCGCCAGCAGCCCCTCACAGAAACCGATCACGTCCTCGGGGGTCAGATCCACTCCCTGTTTCGGCATCACGAACGCGTACCCGACTTCACCCCAGAATTCATCAGGGACTCCGACCACGGCAATGTCTTCTATACCGGGATGAGTCCGCAAAACTCTTTCGACCTCTGCTGGATATACATTTTCACCGCCGGAAATAAACATATCCTTTTTGCGGTCGATCAGATAAAAGTAACCATCCTCATCCATACGGGCTAGATCTCCGGTATGCAGCCACCCTCCCCTAATGGTTTCCTCAGATTTCACGGGGTCCTGCCAGTACTCCGTCATCATGATCGACCCCCTGACGACGATTTCGCCGACCTGTCCGGGCTTGCACGGACGTCCCTGGGAATCCACAATCCTCACATCCGCATGAAACACAGGTCTCCCCGCCGAACCGGGTTTCCGCTCAGCATCTTCCTCATGGGCCCATAGTAGGATGGAGGTTTCCGTCTGCCCCATGATCTGGCGCAGGGAAAACCCTGCTTCTTTGAATTGCGACATGAGCTCCGGGGTTAACTTTTCGCCGCCAATGGCGCTGACTTTCAAAGAAGATTTTGCTGTCCTTTTCTCCGATTCAACCTTGACCAGAGACTTATAAACCGTCGGGACTCCCAAAAATTTAGTCACCCGGTATTTACGGATATCCTCATAGGTTCTGTGGGGATCAAATCTGGCATGAAGAATCAGCGTGCACCCTTTATAGAAGACCGGCGAGGCCTGGATAAAAAGACCGCCGGAATGGAAAAGGGGCAGGACTATCAGCATAATGTCATCAAAATTGAGGTTGAAGAAAATATCAGCGTTCAGGCAGTTAAAAAACGTCTTGCGATGGGAAAGTACCGCACCTTTGGGATGTCCGGTGGTCCCGGAAGTGTACATGATAACATGGGGTTCTTCAGGGCTGGCAGGTAGCATGGATTCAGTTAGAAAGGGATTGGGGCCGTCACAGGCTACCGATCCAGCATGATAATCGAGGACGTCGCTACAGCTCGGACACTGAGGGATACTTGTCAGCACCATCAAGGGGCGTCGATTGTTGAGGTTAAGGCTAAGTACTGTTTCGGAAAATTCGTTACCGAAAACAAATAGCCGGGGTCGGGAATTGCTGAGGGTATAATCCAGCTCGGGGGCTGCAAGGCGATAGTTGATCGGGACAAAAAGGGCCCCCAGTCTCGAACAGGCCAGATACAGCTCAAGAAATTCAGGGCAATTGCTCAGCATAACCACAACGCGATCGCCTTTTTCGATTCCCAGCGACTGAAGCCAGCAGCAAGTCCGGTTGATCCGCTGGTGAAGATCCAGATAGCTGATCTGGTCGCCTTCGAAAATAATGGCGGTTTTATCAGGATGCAATTCACTCCAACGCTTTACCCACCATGCGATATTCATTGACTTGATCATATATTTTCCATTTTACAATCGGTATTCCTGCTCAACAGTCCTAATAATTAATATGATACATTAAGGTTGAAAAATTCAGTAGCATTTTTGTTCAAAATCCTCTCCATTTCGTAATCAGAAAGGCTCGAATCACGCAGCCATTTTAGCTCTCTATCCCAGGCATATGGAATATTGGGAAAGTCAGAACCATAAAATACGCGTTCAATTCGATAGTGTTTGAGTTCAACCCGTTCTTCGATGTGAAAATAGTTCGTCAGCGCCATGGTTGTGTCAAGCCAAAGGGTATCGTATTTTTCAATGAGTTTCTGGTATTCATAGGTTTCACTAAAACCAAGATGTGGAACGCAAATTTTCAGATTTGGAAAATCATTTAGAACACGTTCCACCTTATCGGCACCGCAAATTTTATAAGGATCGCAACGGTAGGCGACACTTTTTGGCTCTTTTCCGGCGTGAATAATAACAGGCTTGTTTTTGGATTGACAAATATCGAATAGAAGATATGTGTCATCAGAATTTATCCTGAAGCATTGTACATGGGCATGAAGCTTCAAACCCCCGAGACCTAAATCGAATGCTTCTTTTAAGATCATATCGGCATTCTTCTCACCAGGAAACACTGTCGCCATACCGGTAATCCGGTGGGGATATTGCTGACATTTCTCTTTCATATAATGATTTAGGTTCCTTGCAATTCCCGGTTTATGCGCATATTGAAGCGCAATAATATGGCTAACGCCATGCGATAATAAAAAATCAAACACTTCAGACGTGGATAGCTGATATCTGATATGCCAAGCATTTTCGTCAAACCATCGTCTGATGGCATTAAATATGTGAGTGGGAAAAATATGGATATGAGCATCAATTACCTTAGGAATGCCTCCGGGAATCGTGTTGTTTTCTCTGTCATCAAATGTTGGAAGATTGGGTCGCAGCATAGTATTACCTAAACTGATCGGTTCCAGGTTCCAAGTTCAGGGTTCAACGGTTTTTATATAAGAAAAATACGGAAAATTGTCCACCTGATTTAGTGAGTCTGAAATTTTGTGTTGAGATATTTTTAGCCCAGATTATCAACGGGATCATGAAGTCAGATTTCCAGTAGTACAGCTTGTTGAAAATATGATATAATGCATATATCCGTTTCAGGCTTATCAGCGGTGTCAAAGCCTTGGATAGATAGCGGTAAAGATGGAATCCACGGGTTAACGATGATATTGCGCTTTGACATATTAATTTAGCGGAGGGTGTAATGGAACCAAACAAGGTCGTGGTAAAATTCAAAGACAACACGGTGGCAAAAGGCAAAACCAGCGACTTTTTCCCCAACAAGACTCAATTCCATTTGGAAGGGATGGATGGAAAAATCGTAGAAATTGGCATTGAAGTTTTAAAAGCGGTTTTTTTTGTAAAGGATTTTAAAGGAAACAAAAACCACCAGGATAACTATAATGACAAAATAGCTGCCGGGGGCCGCAAAATAAAGGTTCGATTTTTTGATGGCGAAACTGTGGTAGGTTATACTTTGGGATATTCTCCGGATCGCCAGGGTTTTTATTTGACGCCAGCCGACCTGCAAGGTAATAACGAACGTATTTTTGTTGTAAAATCAGCGACCGAAAAAATAGAATTTTTATAACCCTCCAATTTCTTGCGAGTCGAGCAGCACGGGGGAATCCGACCCCACGTCCTCAGAGAAGGACATGTGACAGTCTCCTGTCATAGCGCTCCTGCCAGCCTTACTCTTGAAACCTCGCCGGGTCAAGCCGACGCAGAAAGAAATCCGGTCTCGCCCCGCTTTAGCAGTCACTTTCGAATTCCTTAAGAAAGGAATTGGACATGACTCAAAAAACGACAGTCCTCTCCGCCTTAATTGCCCTTTTAGTGATTTTCTTCTACCCCATTGTTTTTGTTGCGAGTGAAGAATGGAACACCCTGATCTTTCAAGGGGAGACGTTGACAGCGATCCTTGAGGAAGAGTCTCTCGAGAATATTTTCGAAAAGTTTCAAAAAGAAACCGGAATCTGGTTCAGGGTTCCTGAATCCGAGTTAGACGAAAGGGTATCAGTTCAATTTGAGAATCTCTCTATCAAAGAAGGTCTCAAGCGAATCCTCCGTACGATGAATTACAGCCTTCTTTTTGACCAGGATAACAATCTAATCGGTGCATTTGTATTTGGAAAGGCAGACACGATAAGGAAGGCAATCTATCCGGCAGATTTAAACGAACAGATGGCTGAAGCGGTTCTGGAGGGCGACACGGCAGCAGTGGTTGAATTGCTGGCCCAAGGTGCCGATATAAATGCGAAAGGGAGGTATTCTGGTTGGACTCCCCTGTTCCTGGCGGCCAGAAAAGGTGAAACTGATTTGGTAAATTTTCTGCTATCCTATGGTGCAGACGTCAATGTAAAAAGCAGCGTCCGGAATCGAACGGCAATAATGGAGGCAGCGAGAAATCGAAAAGTCGAAACTGTAAAAGCCTTGCTGAAAGCAGATCCAGATATCGATGCGGTAGACTGGGAGGGCTACACTGTCCTGATGTTTGCAGCGGTCTCAGGCCAGAGCGATATTGTGGATGTTCTTCTCAATCACGGGGCTGACGTGAATCTGAGGACCAAAGTGGGTAGCTCGGCCTTGATGATGGCATCAGGTTACCCGAGTGTCTTTAAAAAACTCAAACAAGCCGGGGCAGAAGAGGAGTAGGAGGTTCAACTTTAGGAGAAAATGAGTGTGGTTATCTTCTAGTAAGTAGGAGCGGGTGTAACGGTTTCATTCGTTTGCTTCGGGCGGAACCTTGGTTTCAGTCGGAACGCCGAGGATCGCGCAGAATTTTCTTTGGTCAACTTACTAACCATCAATAAAAAAAGGGGCATTAGATGCCCCTTTGATTATACCGCTATTAGATCATCTTAATCGGTGACCAGCGATGTGATGACTCCCTTACTATCGCATTCCACGTTGATAGAATCACCTTGTTTTAAATTCTTTAGGCTTTCCATGTCTATGTCTGGACCTGCTTTAAGCTTTTTTACATCACCGGTATCGTCCTTTATTGTCAACTCACCAGTAGCGGGATTAAAAGAATCCACTGTTCCGGCTATTTTTTGAGCCTCATCAGCGGATACAACTGCAACCGCGACAAAAGAGAATACAAAAAAAGCCGTAACCAACATTAATAAAGATTTTTTTAACATTTTTAGCTCCTTAGGGTCCTAATTGATTTTTAGTTTTTTAATTTGCCAATCTGTGACAATCCACGATGGATCAATTCTCAGTTTCTCCTTCCTTTACACCTCCTTTTCCCGCAGTTAGACTTTCAATTTATTACCTTTCTCTTTTTATTCTGCAAATGGTATACCAAAACCATTAATTTAAATATCTATTTGATATATATAGATTTTTTTTGCTTGAAACGGTGTTTGGCATCTTGCTTGTATATGATTTTCCATACACCTTGTATATGATTTTCCATACACAGGCTAGCAGGGAAAAGAATGAAATGATATGGGATGAGCTGCAGAACGAGAATGTTTCAAGACCTTGAGACTCCCGTGAAGACTATAAAAGTTATGCTCTGCTGGCACATTCCCATTTTTCTGACCGCCCTTAGCTCTGTAAAACCATAATTTAACATAGCAAAGTGGATTTAAAGTTTGCGTAAGCGCTCACAGGTTCACCGTTCAGCCCAGCCGCTGGCCTGAAAAGCGGCCAGTTTGATCGAAAAGGAAACCTCGCCTTTGGCTAGTTTCACACGAGGGTTACTATTGTTTATAAGCATTTACAAATTTAGCCGCACAGTTTTTTGCGGCCGGGTCCCAACGTACTTGACTGCCTATGTTTTCATTGGGTTTGCCTCAGAGCTTGTCAATCAATGATTTCGATTGGATATGAACTCAAACCTTTGAACCTGTGAACCCTGAACCCCTGAACGGATACAAGTTTGCCATATCTCGGTGTAACGTTCTGGATTGAATTAACGAGGTAGAAGTCAAAAGCCCTTCCTTGCTACGCTCTCCGGCTATTTCACCCTTGAATGAGCGAAAGTCGAGGGTGCCCCAGCTTCAGGGCGTCCAAGGGTGAAGCTGTCCCGCGAGTCCGCGGGACCGCAATCCCTTGGCAACGCAGAAGATGGGGTGGCATCGGCTTTCCCAAAGGGTAAACAAAATCGGATTTAAAATCGACATTTACACCTCACCTACAGAGCAAATATAACATCG
>WOR8_10000047_pt1 | contig 94716 bp, 80 predicted proteins | sample DeeMarSeWOR38_10_FD_19890 | JGI IMG/M metagenome (IMG submission 19890)
AGCGCGAGGGTTTTTTCCAAATGCATTATCGCTCCGGGATGAAGACCTGCGCCGGCAAGAACCATGATACCGTCCTCGGTTTCCCGGGCTGTCCGATCAAGCGTGCGTTCGGCCTGTGCCGCGCCCAGGCGGGTTTTTTGGGCCACCGGCTCCAACAGCTCGATGGATTGCCGAATATTTTCCAGGGCATTGATGACCCGTAAAAATGCGGCCACCGCCACCACCTGGGTACCGTCCAGATTGATGGCGCTGCCGGTGGCTTGTTGCAGGAATAGGCCCGCCGGAGAATTGTTAAACGCAGTTCCGTTAAAAAACGACACGGCCCCTTCGCTAGTTTCGATCGCGTTGTTGTGAAAAAACGGTCCGGTATCCGCGGCTTCAACCAACGAGGGGGTGTTGAAGGTGTTGTTGCCGGATGTGCCGAAGCCGTCATCCGGCGGAATCTGCTCGCCGGTCAAGGCCTGGGGCTGGTCGGGAAGATTTTCAACACCGGTATTAAAGTTCAGATTCCCGGCACCGGAATCAAAAACCGCAGTGCCAGGCAAGTATATCGCAGAGTTCAGGAAAAGGGGCGAATGCTACCTGACGGTCTTAATTACCTTAACAGCTGGGTTGCCACCGATTTCGATCGATGCTTTCAGCTGATGGAAACTGAAAACCCAGCACTTTTTCGTAAATGGGTTGATCGCTGGGAGGACCTGGTCGAATTCGAAGTCATCCCGGTTGTTTCCTCGGAAGAAGCCAATAAGGCGATTCTTAATGCCGTGTGACCAAGAAAAAGGGGTCAAATCTACAAGCTTGAAATGAAAAACTCCCCGACCCCTCATCTGTTTAAAACATGGCGATTTTATCCCCCATACGAAATTCTTGCATTTTAGCGGAATAAGCCATAAATGTAGTCCATTGGCGTCGTTTTCGTGAACGAATTAAAAAGAATATATATTTTGTTTGAATAAAGTTTATCATGAAACCCATTGTTGCCGTCGTCGGTCGTCCCAATGTTGGGAAGTCAACTTTTTTTAATCGGGTCACCCGGACCCGGGATGCCTTGGTGGATGACTTCCCTGGAGTCACCCGTGACCGTCATTATCGGGATGCGAGCTGGAATGATATCGAGTTTACACTCGTGGATACGGGCGGGTTCACCGAAGGAGATGAATTTTCGGATGGAATTCGCTTTCAGGTTCAACAGGCGATTGAAGATGCGGACGTGATCGTTTTGTTGCTGGACGGCAAAGAAGGCATATCGCCATTTGAACGCGATATGGTCGATTTGCTGCGGGTTGCCGACAAACAGGTGTTTTATGCGGTCAACAAAATAGATGGTGCCGAACAGGAAATACATGTATCTGATTTTTTCAGTCTGGGTGTCGAACCGCTGTATCCGATATCGGCCGAGCATCGATACGGGATGATTGATTTTCTGGATGCCCTGGTAGAAGGATTTTCGGCAATTGATAAAGATCCAGGCCACAAGGCGGCTGAAGGCACCATCGGTCTGGCGGTTGTCGGCCGACCCAATGTGGGCAAATCCTCTTTGATCAATCGCATACTGGGCGAGGAGCGGCATCTGGTCAGCGATCGCCCGGGAACGACCCGGGATGCGATCGATTCTTTCTATCAGGTGAACGGCAAAGCTTATCTGCTGATTGATACCGCGGGTATCCGTCGCAAAGGCAAAGTAACCCGGAAAATCGAAAAATTCTCAATCATCAAAGCCTTACGGAGCCTGGACCGCTGCGATGTTGCCCTGATCGTTCTGGATGCCAACGAGGGAATTGCCGAGCAGGATATCAGTATTGCCGGATATGCATTTGAACGCGGATGTGGCTGTATTTTTTTGCTGAACAAATGGGACCTCCTGGAAAAAGACACCCATACCGCAAAGCAATATCTGGATGAATTGAGAATGCGGGCCAAGTTTTTAACCTTTGCGCCGGCCATGACAATTTCAGCGCTGACAGGTCTGAGGGTGGTCAAAATTTTTAAAATGGTTGACGATGTTTACCATCAGTATGCCCGGCGAATCGCGACCGGACAACTGAATCGGATCCTGGAAACAGCACTGGCGAAGAACCCACCACCGTTGCATCGCGGCAAACCGATTAAATTTTATTATACAACCCAGGTGACCACCAAACCGCCCACATTTGTTTGCTTTGTCAATTATCCGCAGGCGGTTCATTTCTCCTATAAGCGTTTTTTAACCAATCAAATCCGGGAACAGGCCGGGTTGGACAAGACACCCATCCGTATCCTTTTCCGCCAGCGGGAAAACCGTAAACGTAGAAAACAAAAAGGAAAATAGAAGCAAGGGAGTGAAAACTAACATCCGAAGACATGATTTCGTATTTTGCAAAATTTTTTGGAACGACCCTTTGGGCCTTTAAGAGCGTTTCTTTCTTTCAGGAAGAAACTTGAGGAGCGCTTCGCTTCAGGACTAAGGCAAAATAAGATTAACTGCAAGTCGAGATCTCTTTAGTCGGCAGGAAAGTTTTTGCCTAAATCCTCAAGTTCCGCTAAAAGCGGAACGCTCCTAAAGCAAAGCGCTCATTTAATACCGAAGGTAATTAAATATGGACATTTTTGATTATCATGCTCAAAAAGCGGCCGAATCGACCCGGCCGCTGGCAGAGCGGATGCGGCCCCGGCATATTGGCGAGTTTGTCGGTCAGGATCATGTGGTCAGCGCCGGATCGCTTATTCGGCACGCTATTGAGGAAGACCGGATTTTCTCGATGATATTCTGGGGTCCGCCGGGATGCGGGAAAACCACGCTCGCCCGTATTATTGCGGGAGAAACGCGGTCGTATTTTGTTCATTTTTCGGCGGTGCTTTCCGGCGTCAAAGACATTCGGGCGGTGATTGAAGAAGCCAGAAATCAGCAGAAAATTCACCGCAAACGAACGATTCTGTTTGTTGATGAAATCCATCGATTTAATAAGGCCCAGCAAGATGCCTTTCTGCATCATGTGGAAAGCGGGTTGATTACACTGATTGGAGCGACAACCGAAAATCCTTCCTTCGAGGTCATCGCCCCGCTATTGTCGAGGTGTCGGGTGATCACCCTGGACCGGCTTGGCGAAGAAGATATTTCTGCCATCATTGATATGGCATTGCGCGACGAACAAAGAGGCCTGGGGAGTCTGGGCATCGAGCTGGCTGCGGAGGCCCGTGATTACATCATACGGATAGCAGACGGCGATGCACGCGTGGCGTTAAACAATCTGGAAGTTGCGGGTTCGCTGGCGATGTCGAAGCAAAAGCCCGACAGTTCAATCATCACCGTGAGCATTACGCTAAAGGATTTAGAGCTCGCCATCCAGAAAAAAGCGCTCGTTTATGACAAGGCCGGCGAAGAACATTACAATTTAATTTCAGCGCTTCACAAAAGCTTAAGGGGCAGCGATCCAGATGCAGCCCTTTACTGGCTGGCGCGGATGCTGGCGGCCGGGGAGGATCCGTTTTATATCGCCCGCCGAATGGTCCGCTTTGCTTCAGAAGATATTGGTAATGCCGATCCCGACGCGCTCGGCATTACCATGAACGCGATGGAAGCGTTTAAATTCCTGGGGCATCCGGAAGGGGAGTTGGCCCTTGCTCAGGCGGCCGTCTATCTGGCCACGGCCCCAAAAAGCAACAGCATTTATGCCGCTTTCGGCAAGGTCAACGCGGTCATTCAACAAACAGGCTCCTTACCCGTACCGTTTCATATTCGCAACGCACCCACAAAACTGATGAAAGACCTCGGTTACGGTAAAAATTACAAATATGCCCACAATTACGAGAACGCCATCGTACCCCAGGAATATTTGCCGGATAAGCTCAAAGGACAGTTCTTTTACTTTCCGACCAACAGGGGCTTTGAAAAGACGATCAAAGACAGACTCGATAAATGGCGGCAGCTGATCCGCAAATCAAAAACAAAAAAAGATCGAGAGGATTAATTGCCTATCGTAAAACTGTATTTTCGGATTTCGCCTTCCTTTATTTCCTTGCCTGTATTTAAAAATGTACGCTCCCAAAAGGTCACCCGGCCGGATTTGTCAATCAAAACAACCGAGGAAGATCGTGTTCCGTAATCCGGGCTGGTGATGAACAGGGGGGATAAAATACGCTCCCAATCTAATCCAACACCGGTGTCGGGCAATTCATCATCCGGCGGCAACGATCGGTCAGAAAGAATTTCAAAGATTTTATCACAGTCGATTTTTTCTTTTCCGTTCAGCAGGCCCTGCAGGCGGATTTTGCCCTTTTTAACCTTGGGCCAGGAAGTATCGAGGAGATGGTTGCTAATGCCGTAAAGGCCGGATTTGAGTTTGTGCACTGGGGCTGCACGATTGGAGCAGTAAAAAAGTCCGCTTGCATCTCCCACGATTAAATTAAATCCGTTATAGGTGTCCCCGTTTTTGCCGATTTCTTTGAGATATTTACGGGGAGACGAATTTGCGGTCAGGTAATTCCGCGCCAAGATTCCGCGTGAAGGTACGTTTTGCTTGTGGCCGGCCGGGTCCCTGTAGTTGGTGATCGCTGCGATACGCCCGGCCCGGGTAACACCCAGCCAGGTGCCGTTTCCTTTTAAATCCCGCCCCGCCAGCACATCGGGATAGTCAGCCCAGTAATTCAGTGGCGCTGTCGGGCGATTATAAAACTCATCCCGATTGGCCGCCAAAATTAAGCGGTAATCCGGATGCATTTTATATGACAGAAGGATTAAACACATGCTATCACCGTTGACCCTATGTTTACATCCATGTTATAAGGCATTTTTCAAAATTTGTTAAGCGAATTGGTTTCCAAATTGGAAACCAATTCGTGCCAGCCTATAAATTTTTTATTTTTCGGATAAGCACTAATTTTGGAGGTTTGCGTATGAAAGAGGTCGTAATTGTCAGTGGATCGAGAACTGCAATCGGAAACTTTGGTGGTGGATTAAAGGACATTCCGGTAATTCAATTGGGCGCTGTGGTCATGAAAGATGTTTTAAAGCGGGAGAATTTAAGGCCGGTCCCTAATGATAGCATGAAGGCTGCGGCCCCCGACAAGCTCAAAGACCAGGGCCTTACGGAACTTGAAAAGAAATCTTATGATTGGAATGATAATGCCCAACCCATCACCCTGGATGAGGTAATCATGGGCAACGTGCTTCAAGCAGCCCAGGGTCAGAACACGGCACGACAATCCATGATCGGGGCTGGAATCCCCAAAGAAACGCCGGCTTACACCATCAACAAAGTGTGCGGATCGGGTCTAAAAGCAATTGCCCTGGGGGCTTCAGCGATTATGCTGGGCCAAGCGGATGCGGTTCTGGCCGGGGGGCAGGAAAGCATGAGCCGGGTACCAATGGCCCTGCCCAAAGCCCGCTGGGGCCATCGGATGGAGCTGACCGGCATCGGTGAAGTCCTGGATTTGATGGTGTTTGACGGATTGTGGGAGATATTTTACGGCTATCACATGGGCGTTACGGCCGAGGCCATCGCCTCCTTATACGGTATTAGCCGGCAGGAGCAGGACGAATTGGGCGTTCTGAGCCACACCCGGGCACGATCGGCCATAAAAGAAGGGCTCTTTGCACAGGAGATTGCGCCTGTGATGGTTAAAACCCGCAAAGGCGAAACCGTTTTTGATACCGATGAGCGTCCGATGGACACCGACATGGATAAAATGGCCACGCTAAAACCGGCGTTCAAAAAAGACGGGACGGTTACAGCCGGAAATGCCTCGGGGATCAATGACGCTGCAGCGGCGGTTCTTTTGATGAGCGCAGATAAGGCCAGGGACTTAGGCCTGGAGCCGATTGTTAAGATCAAAGCATTTGCTTCCGGCGGGGTGGATCCGGCCTATATGGGACTGGGGCCTATTCCTGCTGTCAGAAAGGCTTTAGCAGCGGCCGGGATGACCCTGACGGATATCCAGATGATCGAACTCAACGAAGCATTTGCTGCCCAGGCCATCGGGTGTATGCGGGAGCTGGGTATCGATAATGATCGCCCCAATGAGCTGGGTAGCGGCATCTCGCTGGGACATCCCATCGGCTGCACGGGGGCCCGCCAGATGGTGACGGGCATGAATCATATGCAGCGCAACGGCTATAATACCGGGCTGTTTACGATGTGTATCGGCGGCGGAATGGGCATGGCGATGATTGTAGAACGCTAAATCAAAGGTTCAGAGGTTCCGGGTTCTGGGTTCAGAGGTTAGGTTTTAAAAAAGATTGGGGTTTTCAACCTTGGAACCTTGAACGCTGAACTTGGAACCTCTTTTTTCTACTTTTTTCTTTACTTTTTTTGTAATAATTGCTAATAGTTAGTTAAATTTTCAGCCCTCAATCCCATTGAAAATATTGGGTTTTTTTAGCAGGACAGGGGATCCGGCCTTTGATGATCTTTTTTCTAACCGATTCTCCTTAATTTCGGATAGCTATATGGCCCCCTCGTGTCACGATCCAAACTTCGATGCGCCCGGCGGGCATCGACTAAAGGAGGTTCATTCGAATGTACATCAGCCGTAAGTTGGGTATTTTGGTTTTCTGCGCCGTACCGGCGATCATTGGCGGTGGGATTGTCTTTGCAATATTTGACAGCTGGGCCGCAGTGTTCATCTATGAAACCCTTCTCTTATTTGCAGCCGGAGGGTTTGTTGCCAAATAAAAAGTCTGTCCTCAAACCTTACAAGAGCCCTCTCTTAATTATTACCATTGCAATGGCCAACCTATTTTACAGGCAATCACTTTGCGTTGTAGCGTTTGTCCCGGTCGACTATTTTGATTGGGTTTTCCAAACCGGGTGCTTCCCACCCGGTTTCCATCCGCAACGATTGGGACGCTTCGCGCCCATGTCTTTTCCCGCCGATGGCGGCAAAATCCAAGCCACCCGCTGTGCGGGTGGTCGTTGACGCCTAATTTTTGTTAGGAGGGAATGTGAGTAATCAGAGTTCCCCGAATTTGATTTTATGGTTTTTTCTGGCTGTTTTTACCTTATCCTGTTTCATGATGGGCTGGCTTCTATGGCCATTTATATCGGTTATCATCCTGGCCATCGTTGTTACCGGTGTTTTTGTTCCGGTTTACAAACTTTTGAATCGAAAATTTAATTCTACGATCGCATCATTGTTGACCTGCATTCTGATTTTTTTCGTCCTTTTCCTGCCGCTTTCGTTTTTTGTGGGAATTTTGACCAATGAAGCCTGGGATCTGTATCTAACTGCAAAAGGGGCGTTGCAAAGCAAACCCATTATGGAGCTGCTTGAAAAAAGTGACATATTTGAAAAAATCAATATATTTCTGGCCAAGTTTAAAATTGAAATCACGGGTGAACAGCTCAACCGAGGGATTGCCGAAATCGGCAGGGTGGTGGGGCTTTTCCTGTATGAGCAGGCCAGATCCATCACGACCAATGTATTTAAATTTATCGTCAACTTTTTTTTCATGCTGTTGATTATCTTTTACCTGTTAATTGACAGTCACCGTCTGGTCACTTTCATCGTCAAACTCTCTCCCTTGCCGGAGGATCAGGATCAAAAATTGATTCAAAAATTCAAAGACATTGCCGCCGCCATTCTCCTGGGCAACGGTCTGGGCGGATTGATCCAGGGCACCCTGGGCGGAATTGTTTTTGCCATCTTCGGGCTAAAGTCCCCTTTCCTGTGGGGCGCCATCATGGCGCTGCTGGCCTTTTTGCCGATTCTGGGAATCGGCGGTGTATTTGTACCGGCAGCGATATTTTTATTTTTAAAGGGGCGCATCGGCGCCGGTATTTTTTTCCTTATTTTTTATATCATCCTTTCGAGCGGCATCGAATATTACTTCAAACCCAAGCTGGTGGGTCAACGGGTGCGGATGCACACCCTGATTGTATTTCTTTCCATCATTGGCGGCCTGAAGCTGTTTGGCATACTGGGCATTATCTACGGCCCTCTGGTTGTAACCGCGTTTTTAACCCTGGCGGAGATCTATCAAGCCAGTTATCAACAGCTGGTAGAACGAACCAGATAGCGGCCTGTAACTTCTAACCCCTAACACCTTTACATGGAGTTGAGATGTATCAGAGCGATCGTTTTGCTGAAATCAGTATCGAAAAAGAAATGAAAAAATCATATCTTGATTACGCCATGAGCGTCATCATCGGCAGGGCATTGCCGGATGTTCGCGATGGATTAAAACCGGTCCACCGGCGGGTCCTTTACGCCATGCGGGAGTTAAAGAATGACTGGAACAAGCCGTATAAAAAATCAGCCCGTATTGTTGGTGATGTGATCGGTAAATTTCATCCCCACGGTGATGCGGCTGTTTATGACACGATTGTGCGGCTGGCCCAGGATTTTTCCATGCGCTATCCGCTCGTTGACGGCCAGGGCAACTTTGGCTCCATCGACGGCGATCCCCCCGCTGCCATGCGATACACAGAAATCCGAATGATGCGCCTGGCGCACGAGATGCTGGAGGATTTAGAAAAAGAGACAGTTGATTTTGTCCCCAACTATGATGAATCCTTAATGGAGCCGACGGTGTTGCCGGCCAAAATCCCCGATCTGCTGATTAATGGCTCCGCCGGTATCGCCGTGGGGATGGCCACCAATATTCCGCCTCACAATCTGTCCGAGGTTATTGCAGGTTTAAAAGCCCTTATCGATAATCCGGAGATCACAGTCGACGAGCTTATTGAACTTATTCCGGGTCCTGATTTTCCTACAGGCGGTATGATCTATGGCACCGAGGGTATCAGGTCTGCCTATCAAACCGGGCGAGGTGCGGTTCGCATCAGGGCCAGGCTTCTCGTTGAAAAAGACAAACGCACCCAGCGGGAGACCCTGGTCATCACCGAGCTACCCTACCAGGTAAATAAGGCCAAACTGATTGAAAAGATAGCGGAGCTGATCAGAGATAAAAACATCGAAGGCATAAAATTCGTCAGGGATGAATCGGACCGCGAAGGCATGCGAATCGCGCTGGGGCTGAAAAAAGACCAGATCGCCGGTGTGGTCATCAATCAACTTTACAAACATACCCGCATGGAAAATAGTTTTGGAATTATTTTCCTGGCCGTCGTCAATGGTCGGCCTGAGATCCTGAACCTTAAGGAGATTCTGCAGTACTTCATTCTGCACCGCAAGGATATCGTCATCCGGCGGACCCGTTATGATCTTAAAAAGGCCGAAGACCAGGCGCATATTCTTGAAGGCTTAAAGATTGCTTTGGATAATCTGGATGAAGTGGTGGCCTTGATTCGCGCGTCCAAATCACCGGCGGAGGCCAAATCCCAGCTGGTGAAGCAATTTAGCCTGACCGAAAAACAGGCCCAGGCAATTTTGGAGATGCGACTGCAGCGGCTCACCGGTCTTGAGCGCGATAAGATTCAGCAGGACTATAAAAATATTATTAAAGATATTGCCAGATTTAAAGAGATCCTTGCCAGCGAAAAACTGGTACTCAATATTATCAAAGATGAGCTTTCAGGGATAGAGGAACAGTTCGGCGATCAACGCTATACCGAAATTATCGAAGAAACCAAAGAAATTACCATCGAGGATATGATTGTTGAAGAGGATATGGTCGTCACGATTTCCAAGCGAGGGTATATTAAACGCAATCCCATTACGCTTTACAGAAACCAGCGTCGGGGCGGTAAAGGCAAAACAGCCATGGGGACTAAGGAGGATGACTTTGTCGAACACCTGTTTGTCGCCTCTACCCACCACACGTTTCTTTTCTTCACAAATCAGGGCAGAGTCTACTGGCGTAAGGTCTACGATATGCCTCAGGCCGGCCGTATGAGTCTTGGCAAGGCGATTGTGAATCTGCTGAATTTCGGAAAAGATGAACGGCTGACCACCGTGCTGGCGGTACCGGAATTTGAGCCGGGTTATCACGTTTTGATGGCGACTAAAAACGGCGTGATCAAAAAGACAGATTTAATGGCGTTCAGCCGCCCCCGTTCCGGCGGCATCATTGCGCTGAATCTTCTTGAGCGTGATGAATTGATCGCCGCACGTGTTACCGACGGTACTTTGAATGTGTTTCTGGGGTCCCGCATGGGAAAATCCATCCGCTTTCACGAATCCGATATCCGCCCCTCGGGGCGCATTGCGACCGGAGTTCGGGGGATGCGCCTGGCCGAAGGAAATCAAATCGTGGGTATGGAGGTCCTCAGCCACGGTCAAACACTGTTTACGGTAACCGAAAACGGATACGGCAAGCGCACCTCGATTGATGAATATCCGGTCCAGAAACGCGGCGGCATGGGGGTCATTTCAATAAAAACCACTGAACGCAACGGAATGGTTGTAGGGATATTGCTGGTTGAAGAGGATGATGATTTGATGTTGATGACGAACATCGGCAAAGTGATTCGAATGCAGGTCAACTCGATATCGGTAATTAGCCGTAACACCCAGGGCGTGAAACTGATGGGCATGGATGCCGACGAACGGGTTGTCGGGGCCGCCAGACTGGCGGAAAAAGAAGAATAGAGAATATGGAATTTAACGGCGAAATAAATCCAGACAGCTATCGAATTGGCGTGGTGGGCGCAGGGAGCTGGGGTACGGCCATAGCCGATTTGCTGGCCTGCAAAGGATTTCAGACGCACCTCTGGGTTTTTGAAAAAGAAGTCAAGGAGCACATTGAGCAATTTCACGAAAATAAGCTTTATCTTCCGGATCATCAACTGTCACCCAATCTGTCGCCTTCAACTGACCTGGTCGACGTCGTGTCGAATAAGCATCTAGTCGTAATTGTGGTGCCTTCGCATGTTATGCGAAATGTGACCGAACAGATGACCGGGCATCTGTCCGAGGGCACGATTGTTGCGTCTGCTTCCAAAGGAATTGAGCAAAAAACACACCTAACCATGTCAGGTGTGATCAAAGAAAACCTGCCCGAAGTCGAGGCCGGCCGAATGGCGGTGATCTCAGGCCCCAGTTTTGCGAAGGAAGTCGCCCAGAAGACCCCTACTTCAGTAACCGTCGCGTGCCAGGACCCTGAAACTGCCGCCAGGGTGCAGTACGTATTTGCAACATCGTATTTCAGAGTTTACACCAGCGATGACATCGTCGGTGTTGAACTGGGCGGTTCTGTTAAGAATGTAATTGCGATTGCCTCGGGCATCCTGGACGGACTCGGAATGGGTTTAAATACACGGGCAGCGCTAATTACAAGAGGAATGACCGAAGTCCGCCGATTGGGGCTTCATCTTGGAGCGAATCCAAGGACGTTTACGGGGCTTGCCGGCTTCGGCGATCTGGTACTGACTTGCACGGGCAACCTCAGCCGAAACTATACGGTCGGCGTAAAGTTGGGCAAGGGCAAGAAGCTTAAACAAATACTGGCTGAAATGCACATGGTGGCCGAGGGTGTTAAAACTGCGAAATCCGTGTATAATTTTTCCCGTAAACTCGGTGTTGAAATGCCGATTTGCCACGAGATTTATCGTATTCTTTATGAAGATCTCGCACCGAAAGAAGCTGTCTACCGATTGATGACCCGAACACTCAAGCAGGAGTTGGATGAAGATTAAGGCGGCTGGCGCGGTTTGAAATGAAGGTTTCGGGCGTCAGGTTTCAGGTGTCAGAAAACAGAGGACAGATGTCAGAGTGTATCGCTAAATAGTTACTTAGCCGAATAGCCAATTCGTTAGAGGATTTAATCTATTTTAAACGAATTGACCATTCGACCACTTAACGAATCCACTAAACTCGCAGACGAGCAGCCAACTATCAAAGACCATGAATCCTGACACCTGGCACCCGAAACCTGAAACCTATACACTAGGGATTAACACCAAAATAACTTGGAACCGAGAACTGTTTTATGCCCGAAGATGGAAATAAAAAAGCGCACAAGGGGGCGGGCCACAGGCTAAGACTCCGCGAGCGGTTCCTTGCCGGCGGCCTTGATGGCTTTCACGATTATGAGGTGATCGAACTCTTGCTCACATTGGCGATGCCGCGCAAAGACTGCAAGGATGCGGCTAAGGAAGCCCTGAAGAGATTTAAGACGCTCCAGGGCGTGCTTGAAGCCGCACCTCAGGAGCTTTATAAAGTCGACGGCATCGGTCCTAAAAACCTTTTCGGTATTAAACTGATCAAAGCTGTTGCCGAACGATATCTTGAAAAGAAACTCATCCATAAAGATGCAATCAATGATTCAAAGGTGCTTTTCGATTACCTCTACCATAGTATTGGAGACAAAAACCGGGAATTTTTCAAAGTCATATTTTTGAATTCCAAAAACCAGGTAATTGCTGCCAGTACGATTTCTGAAGGAACGCTGACCGCAAGCAGCGTATATCCGCGTGAAGTCATTCAGGCTGCCCTCAGCCATGATGCCGCTGCTCTTATTTTTGCCCACAATCACCCTTCAGGCGATCCGAAACCGTCTTCAGAAGATGTTGCCGTTACACGTCAACTGGTCTTTGCCGGCAAGGTGATGGGGATGGTCGTTCATGAACATCTGATCATCGGAGATAATCGCTATTTCAGTTTTGCGGATCAGGGCTATATTGCAAGCATGAACCGGGAGTTCGAAAAACTGACGGAGCAGGGGACTTAGAAATTCCCTTACTGAAAAAGGACGATTGCCAATTCAATTTTGGATGAATTTCATCATTATCAATGACTCAGAAAAAAAAAGAATATCCTTACTGTTTCGGAAAACTAGAAACTGTCTTCCCGCTGGCAGAAGACGGTTTAAGGCATACTCCGGAAAGCTGTATGGTCTGCTTCTGTAAAACAGAATGTCTAAGGGAGGCCGTCAAAGGGCCGGAGGGCATTAAAGTTGAAGAAGAGCGGGTCAAGCGCGCTTACGGTTCCGGCACCATCAGTTTTTTTGAAAGATGGTCTAAAAAGAAATCTTTGGAGCGCCAAAAAAAAGGTGGCCGTAAAACATAGGCGCTTAAATTATTTTTTGGATGCCTTCCGCGCGACGTGCAGAAAGATCTTGCCGGTACGGCTCGGAACGGGAGGCTCAATGAAGTCCATTGTAATATTTAATCGGCCATCCGCATATTCAATTCAAGCAAATTATGCCCTCAACAGCTGCTTCAAATAGATTTAAAATCTCCATCATATTGATACTGATTGTCTTTGGTTTTGCGGGCTTTTGGCTCCGCGTTCCGATTTGGGAAAAGATCACCGCTTTATACCGCTTGTTTTCCGATAGAGAACAAATCCGGCTCCTTATTTCCTCCTTTGGAACCGGAGCGCCGCCGGTATTCATGCTGATTCAGGTTCTTCAGGTGATTTTTGCGCCAGTGCCGGGAGAAGCGACCGGATTTATCGGCGGTTATCTGTTCGGGACGCTGCCGGGGTTTATTTATTCCAGTATCGGCCTGACTGTGGGTTCCTGGCTGAATTTTATGATTGGCCGTTTCTTAGGCGAACGGTATGTGCGCAAACGGATTCCGGCGCATCAGTTTCAAAAAATCGATGGACTGGTCAAACGCCAGGGCGTCATCGTATTGTTTATCCTGTTTTTATTTCCGGGCTTTCCCAAGGACTATCTTTGCCTGGCGCTGGGTGTCAGTACGCTGCCGATGAAAATTTTTATTTTGCTGGTCGCTGTTGGCAGACTGCCGGGAACATTTGCCCTAAGCCTGCAGGGTGCATTCTTATATGAGCAAAATTATGTTCTGCTTGGCGTTATGATTGGCGCCTGCCTGATCTTGGCGCTCTTGTGCTATTCGTACCGGGAAAAAATTTACCTCTGGGTTGAGAAGTTTGAAAAAAATAACTAGCTGTTGATTCCCTGCCTGAAATGATGGTTGCCGACCCAGCATTTTTATCGCTTTAACTATATGATAAAACATGATATTATACTAGACGCAGATTTTAAAAAATGGATCTAACTTTGCATTAATGGCCCCAAACTCAACGGCAGTGCGATTTGCCGGCATTAAGCAATTAAGAGCCTTTTTAAACAGGAGAAGAAATTGGCCTACTGGAATTACAGGGAAGAACTGAGCCATGCCGATAAATTGAGGCGTTCCTACTATGAACTGTTAAGGGATGAGCTGGATCAATTTCTGCTGCAATATGCGCTTATTGATTCATACAAAACTTTCAGCTCCCATCAAATTCCTTTTCCGTTTGTTGAAAAGCGGGAATTGAAACCGCGCGGGCGCATTCCCGACCGGGAATATGAATCCCAGAACACCTTTCTTGTCATTTTTGTAGAAGATTCGGTGCTGCCGGAACATAAAAAGTACATCCGGTTTTTCGATCTCAATAAAACCACCAAGAAGAATCTTACGCGCTTCAAAACACTGCCCCTTGGAGATAAGTTTGACCGCAATTGGAAATATCTTGAATCTATCTATTTCAAAAATTTCTTAAAAATCATGCTGCCGATCGATTATGCCCTGCTGATCCAGGGCGACGCAGCCAGTCTGGCAAGGAATCGATATGGCCTTACCCATTTTCATGTAAGGGTTGATTGGCCCATAACCGAAGCCGCTGAGGATATGGCACGGAGCTTGAGGTATATCTCCAAAGATATATTTGAAAAGGGCGACAAGTACGCCGAAGATATTCAGAAGAAGTTTTTTGAATATTACGGGCTTCCGGTGATGGTGGGCGGCAGGCGGACGGCTGCCATTGTGGCGGCCCAGTATCTTAAACGGATTCCGGGGATCTCAACTGTATATGTCGGCAGCAGTGAATCCAGAGCATTGAACCGCATTTCCGAGCGGGGTGTCTCCAAATCGGTTTTGATTAAACGCTCCCTCAAGGAGTTGGATGGAATCGCTGAAAGTTTCGGTCTGTCGCCCCGGACATTCAAAAAGAACTACCTCGTGGCGCGGGAGAAAAGGTGCGGGATTTGCATTTTCCAGGCAAGCTATGCCCGAACGTACCATGCCCGTGAACCGGAGGACGGCAAATTGAGAGAAATTAAACCGGACCTGCACTGGTTAACAGTCGGCGAGCAGCACATCCTTCCGAAACCGGGGGTACTGAAATATCCTCCCCTTCCGCTCAATCTTATCTATACTTAAATATGAATTCCTAAGTGGTAATTTTTTGCTGGGCTGCGGTCTTCGTGAGAAATAACACATAACGCAAAGCGCATGGCGCATAGGGCAGAGCGTTTTGGACAAGAGAAAGGAGATTTCAGGTTTTTAACTCTATGCGCCATGCGCTATGCGCTTTGCGATTTGGTAGGCTTAAACGAAAATCCTTGTACCCTTCTGCATGCGGACTCACAACAGAATATCTTGTTAAACCATCAGTATTCGAGTTCTTTCATCATGGCGATTTCATCGCAGTCCGGGAATTTAACACAGATGATGCAATCCCCCCAGATTTTAAGCGGGAGATCGGATCGCTCGATTCTAGTGAAGTCGAATTTCTTGAAAAAGTCCGGCTTGTAGGTAAGGGTGAACACTTTTTTAACATTAAACGATTTTGCTTCAAGTAAAACCGTTTCGGTAAGCTTTGTTCCGATATTTTTACCCAGGTATTCAGGAAGAACGGCCAGCGATCGAATTTCGGCCAGGTCTTCCCAGCAAAACTGCAGGGCGCAGCAGCCGATCAAGCGATCATTGCTCTCATCCATATACACAGAGAAATCCCTGACATGATCGTATAATTCACTTAATGGACGTGCCAGTAGCTCCTCTTTTTTGCCATACTCCTGCAAAAGCCCGTGAATCGATTTTACGTCTTGAATGGTTGCTTTTCGAATCATGTGTTTATGAAGCCTCAAAAAGAATTTAAAATTTTTAAAAATTAATCCATAACACTGTTTACGATAAAAATAAAATCCTAATTAAACACCCATAATAGGTTCCACGGCTCAAGGTTCAGCCTTCACAGGTTCAGCATCGCGCATCATGCATCCAAGTCGCCAGCAGCCAGCAGTCAGCGTCCAGAGGCCTGACACCTGTGTCACTAATGCGCACCCGGCTCGGTGCCTTTTTTAAACAGGGCAACAACAGATCGCTTTGAATCTTCGGGCCGCGCTAAACCGGTAATGGGATCCATACGGATCTGGCTGACATCATCGGGGATGTCGAAGTATTGACGCGGCTCATTTTGAAGGGCCATTTTCATAAAGTCTATCCATATGGGCAAAGCGGCTTTGGCTCCGGTTTCCTTTGCGCCCAGGCTGCTGCCGTCGTCCCGGCCCACCCAGACACCGGCAATCACGCGAGGTGAAAAACCGATGAACAAAGCGTCCTTAAAATCATTTGTTGTTCCGGTTTTCCCTGCAACAGATCTGGCCAGAATACGCGCGCGCCTGCCGGTACCTTCGTTGATTACGCCTTCCAGCATATTGGTCACGATAGCGGCACCGGCGCGTGACATTACCAGTCTTTTCTGGGATTTGGCCCGCCAGATGACACGACCCTGTCGATCGACAATTTCAAGGACGCCAAACGGTTTGATCTTTTCGCCTTTATTCGGAAATACAGAATAGGCGCATGTCAGATCCATGAGGGTGACCTCAGATGTGCCCAGCGCCAGTGATAAATTAGAGGTCAGGTGTGATCTGATGCCGAGTTGATGGGCAAACTGGGCCACCGAATAAGGTCCCAACGTTTGTAGCAATCGAACCGCCGGGATGTTCTGGGAAATTGCCAGTGCATGGCGGAGTGTCATTTCGCCTTTATATTCTAAAGAAAAATTTTCAGGCTTCCAATCATCGCCGCCCTGCGTGCCTTGATAAATAACCGGTGCATCCAGAATTTTTTTGTTTTGGGCGAAACCCTGTTCGATTGCATAGGCATAAACAAATGGTTTGAAAGCCGACCCGGGCTGCCTGAGCGCCATAGTGGCACGGTTGAAACGGCTGGTATAAAAATCCTTACCGCCTACCATGGCTAAAATTCCGCCCGAGGTTAAATCAATGGATATCAGGGCGGCCTCGGGAGCCGGTTCCTCTATTTGCGCGTGTCGCATCCGATCGCTCAGCACTGCGAGTCCGTCAGCCACGGCCTTTTCAGCTGCCGATTGCAGACCGTAATCTATAGTAGTGAAAACAGATAAACCGCCTTTATAGAGCCGGGTTGATCCCAGTTCATCTTCTAGAAACTTTTTGATATATTCTACAAAATAAGGTGCTTTTGACGGGTTGAATCGTCGGCCGTTCGTATACAGCGCTTCATTAACCGCCTGGCGGTATTCCGCATCCGAGATAATATCCGTATTACGCATTTGCGTTAATACCGTATTTCGTCTTTTGATGGCCAGTTCCGGATTTACCAGGGGAGAATAGCGCGAAGGCGATTTGGGCATACCGGCGACCAGCGCGCACTCCGCCAGGCTTAAATCCTTCACGGATTTACCAAAAAATATTTTGGCTGCAGATTCCGCGCCGTAGGCGCCGCTACCGAAGTAGACCTGGTTGAGGTACAGTTCCAAGATTTCATCTTTGGTGTAGCGGCGCTCCAGCTGAAAGGCCAAAATGGCTTCCTTTATTTTGCGTACCAGTGTTTTTCGGGGTGTTAAAAAAAGCGTTTTGGACAGCTGCTGTGTGATGGTGCTTGCGCCTTCAATGAATTCGCCGGCCTTAATATCTTTGATAATTGCGCGGGTAATGCCTTTCAGGTCGACGCCGCTGTGTTTATAAAATTTCCGATCTTCTGTCGCTACCAGCGCTTCTTTTAAATACCGGGGAATGGTTTCCAGGGAAACGGGTTCGCGCTTTTCAATAAACAGTTCGCTCAACAAGACTTTGTCTGCGGAATAAAGGCGGGTAACCGCATCCGGCTTGAAATTTTCCAATGCGCGAATCTGAGGCAGATCGTGGGTCAGCGCGAAAAAAGCGCCTGCCAGACCGCCGCAGATCACTCCGAGAATTAACACGAGGAAAATAATTATTTTGTTCCTATTTAAGCGAATATTCATCATGGCAATCAGGTTGATTTTAGGCCAAAAGGATAGCAGTGCGCAAGGATTTTAGGAATACACCCCTATGGCGGGATTGGATCTTTGTGGAGGCTTGCGGCGCTGAAGGATGGGAGAAATTTTGATTTGCTGGAAATTAAAAACAAAGAAACGATTATGAAGGGCCGTCACGCGGGCGGAATTAATTGTGCGGGCTGGAGATGACCTGATTTAATTTTTCACCCAGCTCGCTCATTGTATACGGTTTCGTTACCACGCCGCTAAATCCGTATTGATCGAAGTCGGTAATGCCGGGATCATTGCAATAACCGCTGGATACGATAGCGACAACGTGGGGATCAATTTCAACGAGTTTCTGGATGGTTTCTTTCCCGCCCATGCCGCCTTTTACGGTCAGATCCAATATGACGGCGTCATACGGCTTTTTTGAATCCATTGCCTGTTTGTAGCATTTGACGGCTTCGGTACCGTTAAGTGCAAAATCGACTTCATAACCCAGGTAACTCAAAAGCTCGCCGGCAAGTTTGCGTATCATCGCTTCATCATCCATAACCAGAATACGACCTTCACCAAAAATCGGGATCTCCTGTTCGGTTGTGTTGGCGGCCCGTTTATCGGAAGATTTTCCGTTGGCGCTGGGCAGATAGAGATGGAATGTGGTGCCCCGGCGAAGTTCCGACTCCACCGTTACGTTGCCGCCGTGTTTTCTGATAATCGAGTGACAGATCGACAATCCCAGGCCGGTGCCTTTTTTATTCCCGATTTTTTTGGTCGAAAAATAGGGGTTGAAGATTTTATCTAAATTATTTTGAGCGATTCCTTTGCCATTGTCGGTAATGGATATTTTAACGTATTTGCCCTTTCTCAAATTGGACAAATCATCACTGCTCGTGACATTTTCGGCGTTGATCGCGAGAATACCGCCTTCCGGCATAGCCTCCCGGGCATTCATGATCACATTGTGAATCGCCTGGCCGATCTGGCGGTTGTCCACGTCCACGGGCCAGAGGTTATCCGGAAAATTATAATCACATTTGAGATTGGAGCCGCTCAGCGTGAATTCCGCAGCGTTTCTAACCAATTTGGCGACTTCAGTAATTCTTTTATCCGGTGATCCGCCCCTGGAAAACGTGATCAGTTTTTGGGTCAAATCCTTGGCGGTTCTGGAGGCTGCCAGGGCCTGGCTTAGCAGCAGGAATACTCTGTCATCCGGATCCAGGTAAGTCTGGGCCAGGGAGATATTGCCGATGATTGCGGTTAATAAATTATTATAATCATGGGCAATACCCCCGGACAACGCGGCAATGGATTCCAGCTGGCGCGTGCGCTCTATCTCGCGCTCTGATTTGCTGCGGTCCGAAATATCGCGTATGACCAACAGGTTCGAAGGCTTGTTTTGAAAAATGAAGCGACCGGCGATGACTTCCACATTGACCTTGTGGCCGTTTTTACACATCAAGGTTAATTCGTGTACCGCGAGGGCGTTGTCATCGTTTAAAGGCTTTGCATAGATGGTTGTAATGGTTTCGAGATCATCTGGGTGAAAAAAGCTGGCAAGATCGGTATCGAGCACTTCGTCGATGGTGTAACCGCACATTTTGGCCAGGTAGTAATTGACTTCCTTGATTTTGCCGTCCTGAACCACGAGAACCCCATCGGTGGCGAGTTCCATCAACAGGCGGAATTTTTCCTCGCTTTCGATCAGGGAAAGCTCCAATTCATTTTTTTTACAGGTACAGTTTTTCTTATTTTTTACAGCCATCTTTTTCGGTTTTAACCTATTATGCTGCACCGGAGAATCCGGTGAATTGGTCGGCATTCGGATCCATTTCAAGACCATAAATGTCCTTGCCGTTGAATTTGAATTCGATGTGCAGCGGGTCAATGGTGCCATCGGCCGCAGCGTTTTGCTGAATTTTGAAATAAACGGTCGCCGTCAGCTTTTCTTCATTGTAGTAGACGCTTTCGGGTATGGGCGTCACCGTTATTTCAGTCGATGGTATCGGCATGCTAAAATTATACGCCTGTCCCGGTCCCTGGCCGATGGCCCTGCTGATCTGCCAGTTCATCACATTTTCAACCGACTCCCGGTCCATTTCTTTGTCGAACTGGATGACCATGGTGAACGTTTTTGATGCATTGGCGGTTGCCAGATAGGCATCCAGGGCAGAAAGCGGGCTCTTGGGTGCCATTAAAAATGGAAACGTGCCGCCGGATTGAGCGAACACGATTTTGGGCGAATCCACCTTGTACATATAGCGGCTGAGCGTGTCTGCCAGAGCGTCCTCTTCTTGAAACTCAAGAAAATGGACGATCTCCTGGGCTTTATCCATTTCCCCCAAATCGGCATAAGCATATCCTATTTCTGCGTGAGCATCGTAAAAATCCTCTTTCATTTCAATGGCTTCTTCGAATTTGCGGATTGCATCTTCGTGGCGACCCTGCATACTCAAGGCCAATCCTATGCCGAATCTGCCATTGGGGCTGTTCGGTTCCAGGCGGTGGACTTCGTTAAACTGATTTTCGGCTTCCCTATAGCGTTCGGTACTCAGATACACTTGTCCCAATGCGTAGTAATTGTTGGCTGTCGGGTTTATTCTAACGGCTTCCTTATAAGCGGTTTCAGCTTCCTGATAGCGTTCTTCCGCATAATACAGATTACCGAGCTTACCATGCATATCGTCGCGAAAGGGATTCAAACGAATGGCTGTTTTGTAGGCCTTCAGTGCACTTTCGGTGTCCCCTAACTGCAGATAGGAGTTGGCCAGGTAATCAGCCGCATCGGGCGCATAGGCTGAGTTGGGAGCCAATCCGATGGCCCGTTTAAATTCTACAGCGGCGCCCTCGTAGTCTTTTTCAATATAGCGATCAATACCGGTTTTAAGGGCATTGTTGGCCAGGTTCTCAAGCTGTGCTGTCCGTTGGATGGCCGTAACAAATAAGCTCTGGGTCAAATCTGCGTTAAATATATCCATTCTTTCTAACCTGTTATTGTGTCATGCGTACTGTAATATATATCGGCAAAGTGTGCCCATTGCTTTAATCTTAATTGCAGTTGTGAAACCCATTATTCCAATCCTTTAATGGTCATCCCAGGCTGTATGCGCTTTCTATTTCAGTACGAACCGGAAATTTCTTCAACTTTAAGCGTCACTACGATGACCTTTTTGCCGGTTGCTAAGTTTTATCTCAAAATAACCTATTGAAATAAATAGAAAATAAAAAATGGAACCCCATGGCATATATATTGCTGTCTTTAAACTCAAACTTAAAGTTCAAGTATATTTTGGCAGGTGAAACCTCAGTTGGTGCAACCTAAATAACATCGTTGGACAATTGCCATGGATGACCCGCAACAACGATATACCATTCAAGAAATTAGCGAAAAACTCAATATTCCCAAACCGACACTGAGATTTTGGGAGAAAGCGCTAGGGAAGCTTCTCGTTCCTTTTCGGACTCCTGGTGGTCAGCGGCGTTATAGCGTTGAGAATTTCCACATTATTCAAGAGATTAACAAACTTAGAAAAGCGGGTCTGAGCATTGCTGAGATCAAAAGAGAACTTAACAGTGGCCATAAAGCAAAAATAGATAATTTATCTTCGGATCATATCGATGTCCTGGCTGATAGAATTGCGGAGATTGTCAAGAAGGAACTTCGAGAATTTTTGTATTCCGAGGAGAACCTGAATAGATGACATGACAGATTCCGATTCTAGAAATATTTTTCAAAAAATTGAAAAATTCAATTTTCCCGTCCGCAGAGAATTGCCGGGCTCAACCGGCCCGGTGTTGATTAATAGTCTTCCGAAATCTGGAACGAATTTGCTGGCTAAGGTGCTGCAATTGTTTCCCGGGTTATCCAGAGAAACTTTACACCTGGGTTACTCCGATATAAATAAGCTGGAAAAGGATCCCGATTATAAAAGCAATTCAGCCAGAATAGGCGTCGATTTTCCAACAGTTACAAGTATGGATTCAATTGAAGGCACATTGGAATCCATGCAGGACAATACGTTTGCCACTGCCCATTTACCATTTTCTTGGGTTTTGGCACAATTTTTACAAAATTCAAAATTTAAAATGGTACTCATACTGCGAGATCCGAGAGACGTAGTGGTTTCGCACGCGAAATATGTTCATTCTTCCCCCGCGCATCCACTCTATAAACACTACCAAACCTTAAATTTTGATGAACAAATTATGACTTCAATTCATGGATTTGAAAAAGATCTAAAAATGCCGGACATTAATCGACGTGTGAGAAGTTTACTCCCATGGGCAGAGCAGCCATTCACTTATACGACCTACTTTGAAAAGCTCGTCGGCAGAGAAGGGGGCGGTAGTAAAAAAGTTCAGATGGATGAAGTAAATCATATCGGGCAGCATCTGAATATTCATTTTACCGCGTCACAACTGGATGAAATTACGGAGAAGATCTTTGGAGGCACCGCCACATTCAGCAGAGGCAAAATCGGCGCCTGGCGTGAGGCTTTCAATGAAGAACATAAAGAAGCTTTTCATCGTCGCGCCGGACGATTACTTGAAGAATTGGGTTATGAACTAGACAGCAGCTGGAAAGACAGTCCAAAAATAAAAGAGAAGCATAAAATCGATCGAGCCAAAAAGGAATATTTGGGGAATAATCTTATTTTTCTTATTTCCCAACCGCGTGCCGGATCTACGCTTCTGCAGCGGATACTTGGCGGACATCCGGAAATTCATACAACAGCAGAACCGTGGATTATGCTTCATCCGCTCTATGCACTAAAAAATAATGGGTTATTTGCAGAGTTCGACTCTAATCTTGCCGGACAGGGACTTGAAGATTTCCTCATGCAATTTCCTGAAGGAAGCGGCTTATACATTCGGGCACTGCGTGAGATGGCTTCGGTTTTGTACAATCGGATGACCGAATTATCAGGAAGGACATACTTCTTAGATAAAACTCCGAGATATTATTATATCATTCCGGAACTGTACCATGTTTTCCCAAAAGCAAAATTTATTTTTTTATTTCGCAATCCCATGGCGGTCATGTCATCAACTTTAAGCACCTGGTTTGAAAATCGGCCGCAGAATTTAAAAAATAGCCTCAATTATCATGACTTAACCAAAGGACCCCATTACCTGGTTGAAGGGATTAAAATTCTAGGTAAAGTTGGCAGCATTGTTCATTATGAGGAACTGGTGAAAAATCCGAATCAAGTTATTTATGATCTATGCGACAGGATTGGTATTCCTTTTAATGAACATATGCTCGAGTACGGGAAACATCAAGTGCCTCGGGGGAGATTCGGGGATGCCAACACAATTTACCGCCATTCAAAACCGGTATCCGATTATGTTGATAAATGGATCGAAAACTTGGCTGGACCCGGCCTTATTGATTTTGCAAATGACTACCTCGCAGTGCTCGGAGCGGATTTGATAACGAAGATGGGGTATTCCTACAAAGAGATAAAAAACAAGATAAATTCAGCAAGTCCATTAAACGAATCGCAAAAAAATCGTCTCGAAACCACGGATTCCCCCGGGCAGACCAGCTCCGTCCATAGTGTCGTTGATATCAATGCGCGACCTGTTCCCAATAAAGCCAAAGGACCGACGCACACCAATAGTAAAGTTAAAGTATCGGCAATCGTATCCACTTATAACTCAGAGCGTTTTATTCGCGGCTGCTTGCAGGATTTAGTTGATCAAACCTTATTTGAGAAAGGCGAAGTTGAGGTTATCGTTATAGACAGCGGTTCACAGCAGGCTGAAGGTACAATTGTCCGGGAATTCCAGCGTAAATTTCCCATTATTCGATATATTCGGACCGACCAGCGTGAGACGGTATATGCCGCATGGAACCGGGGTATCCGGATTGCTTCGGGTAAATATATCACGAATGCGAACACAGATGATCGTCATCGCAGAGATGCGTTTGAACAAATGGTTAATGTGCTTGAGATGAAACCCGAAGTCGCCCTCGTTTATGCGGATGTCATAAAAACTGAATTTGAAAATGAAACCTTCGAACACTGTACCGCCGTGGATTCATATCATTGGTATGATTGGGACCGAAATATCCTGCTTAAAGAAGGTTGTTTCATCGGACCACAGCCGATGTGGCGGCGAAACGTTCATGATGAATACGGTTACTTTGATGCATCTCTGGTTTCTTCCGGAGATTATGAGTTTTGGCTGCGAATATCTCAGAGTTATGATTTTTTTCACATTCGAACGCCCCTGGGGCTTTACTTAATTCGCCCGGACAGCATTGAACATGCAGAAAAAGACACCAAACGACTGGAAGACTCGAAAATTAGGTTCATGTATGCGAAGGCGGCGAAAGAGAAAAAATTAATCAAAGATCAATCAATAATTGCCCGGGAAAAGGAAATGAAAACCAAAGGCCTTGCACCGCAAGCGGATTTCAACCAGCAGGCATCACATTTAGATACCAATAATAGAAAAGGCAACACTGGTTCTTTACCCGGATCACCGGAAACTAGCAAAACCAACCAAGGAGGTAATGACGTGGAAAATTATGAGAAGATGTATCAAGGCATCCAACCCCTGCTCAACAGCAGCAATAGTGAAGATGCGATTGCCGCATTAAAAAATCTGGTTGATTCATTCCCGGACTTTGCTCAGGCGCACAATGACCTTGGTGTTCTGCTCTACCGGCACGGAGATAAAGAAGATGCCTTAAAGCATTACGAGCAGGCGGCTCAGCTGGATGGGGGCAATGTCACTTTTAAAAAGAATCTGGCTGATTTTTATTATGTCGAACAGGGCCGGATCGAAGATGCCCTCAATCTTTATGTGGATGTGCTGGCAATGAACCCTCAAGATGCTGAAACGCTTTTAATCATCGGCCATATCTGCGTTGGTTTACAAAGGTTTGACGATGCTGAAGTGTTTTACAATCGGGTCCTGGAAATCGAGCCGGGAAATGCCGATGCGCTGCAGCTTCTTGAGAAAATACAGAACCCCGGGCAAACGCAGAATCCCGGGCAATCACAGAATACCGCCCAAACTCCGGAAGAAATATATCAACAGATTCAGCCGTTGATGGCGGGCAATGATCCTCAAGCGGTTATCGGGCTCCTGAAAGATTTGCTGGAGAGTTTTCCGAATTTTGCCTTGGCACATAATGATCTCGGTGTTTTGCATTATAATGCCGGGGATAAGGATGATGCGTTAACCCATTATGAACAGGCTGCTCAGCTTGAACCGGACAATGTCACCTTTAAGAAGAATCTGGCCGATTTTTATTTTGTCGAGCAAAATAGAGTTGAAGATGCCCTGAAGCTGTATGTGGATGTGCTGGCGATACAACCTGAAGATGTTGAAACACTCCTCATTACCGGTCATATTTGCGTTTCTCTCCATAGGTTTGATGATGCCAAGGTTTTCTATAATCGCGTGTTAGAGATTGAGCCCTGGAACACCGATGTCCGGCAGAATCTTGAGATCCTGGAGAGCAAACGGGAAGCTGTCTAGCTAGGAGTCGCTTGCAACATCCTTGATATCAAATTACTGCGGGAGTTAAGATAGACACATCAATTATTGAGTTTGCAAAATTGTGCCTGGATCATGAGAACACCAAATACCAAAGAGATAAAAGCAGCATTTCTCAATAAAGCCGATCAGCTATATCAACGCGGATTATGTGACGCCGCAGTTGATCTACTTCTTGCGGCCATCAAAAGATTTCCTAAAGAAAAAAGTATATATTACGGCCTATCTGAGATGCTGATCGATTCGGAACAATATGCAGATGCGCTCGATATTTTGAATAAAATGCCAGCGGGTCAAGCGGATCAACGCCAGCTGGTATTAGCCGGGTATTGTAAATTCGGCCTGGGACTTTTTGAAGAAGCAGACACGATTGCCGGCGACGTTCTGGGGCAGGATAAGGATTCGGCCCCGGCACTGAATCTGAAAGGCCTTTTGGCGCATAAACGACAAGATCGGCCGGTTGCCGAGAAGTACTTTGAAAAGGCCATCGCCGTTAACCCAGAATATGGAGATCCGTATACCCACCTCGGCACATTAAACGGGGAGGATTCTCGATTTGCGGGAGCGCTGGATTTTTTTGAAAAAGGATTCATGCGGGCACCCACGGCATCGCACATTGTTCTGAGCTATCATCGGGCGGTTAATGATCAGGGCGCCTATCAACGTGCTGAGCCCGTATTTCAGCAAGCGCTGGCCCGATGCCCGTTAAATAAACGGTTGAGCTATTTGTTTATCGAAATACTTTTGCGGCAGTCAAAATCCGGAGAGGCCATGCAGGAGATCGAAAGAGCGATGGCCGCATTCGGTATCGAAGATGGGATTCTTCCAGCGGCGCTCAAGATAAGAGGTGAATTTGGCCCGTTGCAGATAGACAAGAATTCTGATCGAACCGATTCGATATCGCTCTGTATGATCGCCAAAAATGAGGAAACTTACCTGGCAAAATGTCTCTGGAGTGTGAAACCGATTGTCGATGAAATCATCGTTGTAGACACCGGATCCCAGGATCGAACCCGGGATATTGCAGCGGTGTTCGGTGCTAAAGTTTTCGACTTTAAATGGAACGACGATTTCTCTGAAGCGCGCAATTTTTCACTCTCCAAGGCCTCCGGAGATTGGATTTTTATGCTGGATGCCGATGAAGTCATCTCTTCTCTTGACCATGAGGCCTTTAAACTTCTTGTTAATAACGGCAACAGCGGTCCGGTTGCTTATTCCATCGTAACACGCAACTACACCATGCAAGCCAATACCATTGGATGGGTCGCCAATGATGGCACAGAGCCTGAAAGAGAAGCCGGAAACGGCTGGTTTCCCAGCCAAAAGGTCAGACTGTTTAAAAATGATGCGCGCATTCGCTTTGAATATCCGGTGCACGAGATGGTGGATCCCGGTTTAAATCGGTTGGGCATACCAATTAAGAAATGTGCCATACCCGTGCATCATTATGGGAAATTAAACGCAGAGATCAACGGCCGTAAGAGTCGAACCTATTATGCGATCGGTAGAAAAAAGCTTGCCGAGCTGGGCGACAACCTGGCGGCGATTCGAGAGCTTGCGATCCAGGCCGGCCACCTGGAAAAACACGAAGAGGCAATCGAATTATGGCAGCGCTTCATCCCGCAACAACCCGATGACCCGGAAGCCTATCTGAATATGGGTACCGCCTACTGGAACCTCGGCAACTTCGATCAAGCGGCCGCGGCGGCCAAAAAGGCTATCGCCCTTGCCCCGGAAATGAAGGAAGCGCACTTTAATTATGCGCTAAGCGAATTGCACCTGGGAAATGCGCTTGAAGCCATTGCTGTGCTGGAGAGAATTCTAATGCAGCACCCCCGGTACCTGGCGGCTGAATTTATGCTGGCTGCAGCTTACTGCTGTGCGGGTAGAGAAAATAAGGCATTGGCCGGTTTTAAAAAAATGCGCCTGACCGCCGGCGGATCAGTTCTTGCGGTGAGCTTTTATGATCTTGCCAAACGATTTGCCGACGCCAGACAGACCCGGTACGCAATCAATTTGCTGGAAACGGCCGTACACGGCCAGATGGCCGATGAAAGCCTCATTCATTTGCTGGAAAAAATCAGTCAAACCGCTAATCCATGCAGTTAAAATTTCACATCCAGATCAAGTGCGCCTGCCATTTTGCGCCAATTCCTGAACTTCTTTTCTAACCCGCCGCATCACCGCCATCCAGTCTCCATGTTTTTCCTGCCTGAACAGTCGCATCGTTGGATACCAGGGGCTGTCTTTTCTATCCAAAAACCACCGCCAATCCGGAACAAAGGGCAATAACACCCACACCGGTTTGCCCATTGCGCCTGCCAGGTGGGCCACGGCGGTGTCCACCGAGATGACCAAATCCAGGTTTGCAATCACCCCTGCCGTATCGGTGAAATCATTGAGTTGCTCTCCCAGATTGATCAGATTCATTTTTGCGGCCAATTTTGGTGCCTGCCTGGCCGCCGTGCCTTTTTGCAATCCATAGAACCGAACGCCCGGAATATCCATCAGCAGGTCACAGTCTTCCAGCCTCAAGGAGCGGGCCCGGTCATTTCCATGGGTGGGTTTGCCCGCCCATACCAGGCCCACCCTGAATCCCGGAATTGAAAGCCGGTTCTGCCAGGATCTTGTTTTGAAAGAATCTGCAAAAAGGTAAGGGGTGTCAGATGGAATCGTATTTATGGTTGTGCCGAATACTGACGGCAGACTCAGCAGGGGAATGCTCAAATCACAGGCAACGGCGGGCTGCCCGTCGGTGGACGGCGCAACCAATTCGTCGATTCCCGGAAAATTCTTGAATAACTCAAGTAACGGCCGCATTGTTTCGAAAATTACCGTTCCGCCCCGGGCCTTGACCAGAGGTAGATAGCGGATAAACTGAATGGTGTCGCCAAACCCCTGTTCAGAATGGACATAGAGCTTTTTCCCGACAAAGCTTCCACCATTCCAGCGAAGCCGATCGTAACGGTACGGATAGGTTTTCTGCCAATCGCGGCGTTTAAACCGCCATTCATAGCCGATCCAGCCCGCTTTGAAATTTCCCGTTAGCAGGTTCAGGGTCGCCAGGTTGAAATGGGCTTCGGCGTAATCCGGCCTTAATTCCAATGCCTTGCGATAAAAATGGGCCGCTTTTTCTATCCGGCGTATGTCTTGATAGATTTTCGCCAGATTGTTGCAGGCTTTATAAAACCCCGGCGATATCTGAAGGGCTTTCTGATAGCAGGCAATGGCATCATGATAACGGCTTTGGTCATATAAAGTTTTACCTAAATTGTAATGCGCATCCGCATCATCCGGTTTCAAATCGAGTGCTTGCTGGTAGCAGGAAATCGCCGCTTCTGAATCTCCCTGGTCCTGGAAGGCATTGCCCATGTTATTGTAAACCTGGGGGAAATCCGGTTTAAAGTGAACCGCTTTCTGATAACAGGCGATTGCAGCTTTCAGCTTGCTTTGCGCTTGAAATGCAATTGCCATGTTATAGTGTGCTTCAACTCTATCCGGTGTTAAAGCCAATGCGTTTTGGTAGGCGGCGATGGCATCATTAAATTTGCCCAGTTCAAACAGCGCAATGCCCAGATTAAAATGCGCATCCGCATAACCCGGATTCAAATCCAGGGTACGTTGATAATGGGATTTCGCTTTCTCAAATTCTTTCCGGTCCAGATAGGTGTTTCCCAGGTTATAACAGGCTTCAACAAAATCAGGCTTTAGTTGCAGGGCTTTTTGATAACAACGAATCGCTTCTGAATAGAGTTTGCGGAGATGGTATAGATTGCCGAGGTTGTAATAGGCTTCGGCAAAATCCGGTTTGATTGCCAACGCCTTATGATAGCACCTGATTGATTCTTCCAACCGGCCGAGCTCTTTAAGAACCTCACCATGGCTGCAATGGAAAATAGGGTTGCCGGGATCAATTTCAGAAGCTTGAACAAAAAGCGCCAGAGATTTGTTACGGTCACCGATTTGATGCGCAATGGTGCCGAGCAAATGCAGCGCTTCAGCATGGGCGGGACAAACGCTTAAAAGAGTTTTACATATTTTTTCGGCATTGCGGAGGCTGCCGTTCTGATACAATTGAAAGGCGCTATCAAATTTCAACTTAATGTCAGAGGACGCTTTGTTCGAAACAAATATTGAAGCGCCAGGCATATTGTCCGGAATTAATTTCTGTTTCATTATTTGGTGTTTTCTTCAAGCCAATTTTGGGCTGCGGCTCGTTGCGCCACCAATCGACTGAGGTCACCGGCGACACGTTGAAAGACATCTTCCCAGTCGCCGGCTTTATTCTGCCGAAATAGCCGCATCGTCGGATACCAGGGGCTGTCGTTCCGATTCAGCATCCAGCGCCAATCCGCATGCGAGGGCAGCAGAACCCATACGGGTTTTCCCATGGCACCTGCCAGATGCGCAACAGCCGTATCAACTGAAACCACCAGATCCAGCGCTGAAATCATAGCGGCGGTGTCTGAAAAATCTTTAAATTCCTTTCCGTAATTATCCAGCGAAATCTGGTCTGAAAATTCTTGAACCTGTGAAGATGCAGGCCCTTTCTGGAGGCCATATAGTTGCACCCCCGGGATGCGGGCCAACGGTAAGAATTGATTCAAACGACAAGAGCGCAAGTTATCCTTTAGGTGGATGGTGCCGCCGGCCCAGACAATTCCGACTCTGAAATTGCTTTTATCGAGTCGATTCTGCCAGGTTCTCTTTTTATGGGGATCCGCAAAGATATACGGCACCTCGGCCGGAACCGTTTTTAAGGTGGTTTGGAAAATACCCGGCAGGCTGAGCAGCGGAATATAAAAATCAAATTCCAGTTCCGGCTTTCGGTGCGGAGAAATTTTTACCAGTCTGTCTATACCGGAGTAATCTCGGAAAATATTTATGAACGGCGCTGAGGTTTCAAAGATGACGGTTCCGCCTAAAGCTTTGACCATTGGGAGATAGCGGGCGAACTGCAGGGTGTCACCCAATCCCTGTTCGCAGTGCACAAAGAGTCGTTTGCCGGCAAAAGGCCGGCCGTCCCAGCGCGGTTTTACTAGGCGATGCGGGTAAACATTTTTCCACCTGTCCATCTTAAAGCGCCATTCATATTCCCGCCAGCCTTCGACATAGTTGCCTGCCGTTAAAAGTGTGATGGCGCGGTTAAAGTGGGCTTCTGCAAATTCAGGCTTTATACGGATCGCCTGCCGGAAGCAGGATTCGGCCTCCCTCGTTTTCTTCTGATCTTGATATATCTTGCCCATATTATTGAAGGCTTCTGCATCCTGCGGGGTGAACTTTAAGGCTTTTTGATACCAGCGGGTCATTTCAGCAAGGTTGTCCCGGTCTAAAAAGAGATTGCCCATCCCGTAATACGCCTCGACATAGTCCGGTTTCAGATCCAGGGCTTTAGCATAGTATTCAGCCGCTTCGGTTCGTTTGTGCTGAAGATGAAATGTCTTCGCGAGGTTGAGATATGCAGGGGCATAGGCGGGTTGCAGTTCGATGGCCTTCTGGAAGCATTCGATTGCCGGATCAAATTTTCTCTGGCTTTTCAAAGCCGCACCCATATTATTGAAGGCCTGAGCAAAATCCGGCTTTAACTTCAAAGCTTGGCGATAGGCCAATATGGCTTCTGCGGCTTTTTCCTGAGCTTGTAGAACAACGCCCATGTTGTAGCAGGCCTGGAAGAGATCCGGATTGATCTGCAACGCTTTCTGATAATAATCATAGGCCTGTTCAAGATCTCCTTGATCCTGATAAATTTTGGCAAGATTGAAATAGGCTTTAAAAAAGTCACTTTTGACCTCGATTGCCTTTTGATATGCAGATATTGCGCTGGGGAAGTCATTCCGGTCGTAAAATCGATTGCCCTGCTCAAAGAATTCCTCAGCCGGGTTGGAAGTCAAAGGTGATTGTTTTCGACTTCGATGGGTTTCAACCAGAATCTGCAATTCTTCAGCAATTTGTTGAAAGGGGCTGTTCCACTCAGATTTAATTTTTTGGCGAAAAAGCCGCATACTCGGGTACCAGGGGGTGTCATCCCGATTCAGCATCCAGCGCCAATCCGGGATAAACGGCAGCAGGACCCAGACAGGCTTACCCATCGCGCCGGCCAGATGCGCTACGGCGGTGTCGACGGAAATCACCAGATCCAGATTTTTAATAAGCCCGGCGGTATCGGAGAAGTCGTTTAATTCCTCTCCAAAATTAATGAAAGGAATTTTTGCATCTTCCCGGTTGAAGCGCTGTTTGGCTGCAGGCCCCTTTTGCAATCCAATTAGGCGGATACCGGGTATTCTGAGAAGCGGCGCAAACTGACTCAGCTGGCAAGAACGATGGCGATCGTCCTTATGGATCGGCTGACCCGCCCAAACGACACCGACCTTGCAACCATTTTCGCCCAGTCGCCTATGCCAGTGCGCCACCTTTTTCCGTTCGGCTGAAAGGTAAGGGATATTACGGGGAATGGTTTCAAGGCACGTATTAAAAAGACCCGGCAGGCTGAGCAATGAAATATAAAGATCCGCATCAGCAGCCGGCTGATCATAGGATGATCGTTCAACCAGACCATCGATACCTGGAAAGTTATACAAAAGACCGAGGAGCTCTTTGCGGGTTTCGAAAATCACCTCGCCGCCCAGGGATTTTACAAACGGCAGATAACGAACAAATTGCAGGGTGTCACCGAACCCCTGCTCATCATAAACGCAAAGCCGCTTGCCGATGAAGGATTCTCCCTCCCAGTGGGGGAGATTCGTCCGCCGGAAACAAATCGTTTTCCATTCCTCTCGTTGCAATCGCCATTGGTATTCTTTCCAGCCTTCTGAAAAATTTCCGCTTAGCAGATGAACGATTGACGCATTAAAATGTGCTTCTGCGAAATCCGCCTTAATCCGAATCGACTGCCGGTAGTAATCGAGAGCCGACTCGAATTCACCCCGGTCTTTCAATGCATTTCCCAAGTGGCAGTAAGATTCAGCCGAGTCCGGTGATTGACGAATTGCCTGCCGAAATATCTTGATGGCATCATCTATACGATCCTTGGCGCGGAGGGCATTTCCCAGATTGTTGAGCGCCCCGTTGTAATCGGGTTTTATTTCAATCGCTTTTTGAAAGTTTTTTATGGCGGCATCAATTTGGCCAAGGTCTTTCAAGACATTGCCCAGGTTGTTGTAAGCTTTATCGTAATCGGGCTTCTGATTTATGGCCTGTTGGTAATGATCAACAGCGGCCTGATGATCGCCCTTATCTGCCAGTGCATTCGCTAAATTAAAATGGGCCTCGGGCATTTGGGGGGCGAGCTGTATTGCCTGGTGTAAAACCGTTATGGCCGCGTCCAAGCGGCCTTCTTTCTTGAGCGCATGACCCAGATTATTGCGGGCATCCGCATATTTTGGATCAAGTCGCAATGCCTGCTGGTAGCTTTGAATGGCATCATGTATTTGATCAAGCGCCTCGAAAGCAAGCCCTAAGTTGTTGTGAAACGCGGGATTATGGGGTTCAATTCCGATCGCCCTGGATATCAGCTGAAGGGCCGCCGGGTGGTTATTTTTTTGATGCGCGATGACACCTAACAAATGCAGTGCTTCCGAATGCTCCGGTTCAATTTGCAGAATTCGGCGATAGGCCTGTTCAGCTTCCGATAGCCGGTAATTCCGGTGGAGTTTAATTGCACCTGCCAATAACGCCTCTATTGGAACCCGGAGTTGATTCGGACCAGGTTTGTAATGTCCGATAAATTGCCGCATTGAGATTTTTTTTTAAAAATTAAAAGTCGGTAATGCCATAACAGGATCAGTTCATATTTATTTTGCAATTCAGCCTGAACAGGGCTTGACCCAAGAAGCGCATTTTACACAAGATAAAGGCTAATATTTAGCAAGAACCGTACCGGTTTTCATGTTATGAAGGTACATTATTAAGCGCACTTCATTTTTAATTCTTGCTCCTCAAAGATGTCGAAAAACAGAACAACATTAGAAGCTATCTTAAAAATAGCAGATCACGCCCAGGCGCCCCGCCTGTTAGCGGGACTTCGCATCTGATCCTTTTAGCCAAAGGTGCTCAGCAAGGCGCGAGCCGACGCAAAAGCGCAGTCCCGCCCACGGCGGGATGAGCCGTACATTTTAAGGCGGCTTATGATTCGCCCCGGTGTCATAAAATTGACTGGTCGGGTGTAAGGGATTTTTATCTATTTATTTAACATTCTGAAATAGTTGTAAATTTATAAAAATATGAACATGGCATGTATGTTGCTGTTTTAGGGGTATTTTCATTGCGCAATACCTTGAAGCGGGCATTATATCTTCACCATCGATCCATTTAGGGGAAACCGTTTTTCGGCCAAACTCATTTAGCGCCTGGCATAGAGGATTCAATGACAAGTATCTCAATTTCCAGAAGTTTTATAATTCCGGTGCTGGATTTTTCGCCGCACAGCCCTTACAACATCGTAACGCTGCTGAATGATTTAAAAAGCATCACCGGAGAGGTCATTTGCATTTTCAACAGCGACGACGTCTATGAAAAGCTGCGATTCCATGAACGCATCGACAAGTTTTGCTTTAACAAAACCAACGCCGGTGTCAGCCGGTCATGGAATTTGGGTCTGAATCTGGCCGAGGGCAGGGCCGTTTTTATCATGAACGCCGATATGCATGTAATGCCATCCGCGATCGAACAACTCGAATATTACCTTTTCAATCTCGATAAAGCCGTTATCGTCGGGCCTCAGGGTTCCTATGTTGATTTTAAAAATTTTCGCATTTTGCGTTATTTTAAAAAGGGAAATTTTAATCAGCCCGTGCGCACCCATGATGTCTCCGGTTTCTTTTTCTGTATTCATCATGAAAGATTTTTGAAGCATCGATTGATTTTTGATATTCAGTACAGCCCCTGCTTTATGGAAGAATGGGATATGGGCTTGCAGGTTTTGCAAGCCGAACTGGCCTGTTATGCGGTCCCGGTAACCGATTTCAACCACGAGTGGGGGATTTCCCAATCCAGAGAAAATAATAAGATCAATTACTTCGGCAGAGAGGTCTATCGCAATGACGTCCTCCTGCAAAATCGCAGAAAATTTTTGAACAAATGGTATGGCGGCAATCAACCGAACTAGTTTGTTAGAAGAGGGCGGCTATGTTTTTTATTACGGGAATGCATCGCAGTGGCACAAGCTGTGTGACGCGGACTTTAAATCTATGCGGGCTCTCACTGGGTACCGCTTTCGATATTTGGGACCAACCGGCACCAGATAATGCCAAAGGGCATTTTGAGAACTCCGGTCTGGTTTACATTAGCGAAAAAATTTTTAATGAGACCGCCAGCAGCTGGTACAGCCCGCCCCGAAGGGATCAGGTCATAAATTGCGCATCGCTAAAAATGATCAGAGAGTTTTCCAGAATTTTTGACGGCGATATCGTCAAAGATCCGCGCGCTACAATTTTAATTGATGTCTATGCCCACAATTGCCCAACCCTTGAAAAGGTTGTCCACTGCGTTCGTCATCCTGAAGCGGTTGCACGTTCATTATTTCGCCGAAATGGATTACCGGAAGCCTTCAGCCAAAAGCTCTGGCTGTATTATAATCAATATTTTCTAAACTATATCGGCAATACGCCGGTACTTTATGTCAGCTTTGAAAAATTGCTTTCCGATATAGGACCCCAGACGCGAAGAATATTAAAATTTCTGGGATGTGGGAACATCACCCCGGAGATATTCGGATTCGTCGACAGCGGGCTGAATCATTACGCCCTCCGGCAGGATAGCCCCGGGCGAGTCGAACCGGCCGTTTCGGAAATGTATCATCACCTCATGCGCAAATGTGAGCTGTCCCAAGACTAAATGCCAAAGACGCGCATTAGCTTGGCGCCTGCCAGCACCTGCAGGAATGGAACGCAGTAGAATATGGGTCAGGTGCGGCGCTGCCTTAGCCGTTTTGCCAAAGCGCTTTGGTACAAGTCAATATCACGGTCATGAAACGCTTCAATTTCTTTTCGAAATGACCTGTCAATTTGGTACGCACCACGCCCTTTACCACCAACATTCAGCCTTTTGGGTTCAATATGATCACCTAAGTAGTGCTGTACAAAATAGTTGAAATCATCTTCGTAGAATTCCGTAATCCCGATAAAATCAAAGTAATCGATTGGAAATCCCCACAGAAATTGCCAATACAAATTCCTTATCTCCGGGCCCAGGCAAAATCGCTCAATGGACCAGTCCTCTTCAACGACTTTTCGATGGAGGTTCGGCACCTTACCGGGTCTATACGTCTTCTTCCAAAAGTAGTAGTGCGAAAGAATCCGTTCAACCGGATTCCGCATCCAGGTAATGAATTTAACCTCGCGCTTGAACCCCGTAAGAAGATACTTAAGCGGGAGAAAATGTCCGTGTATGCATTCAACATCTGAAAGGTCGCTATCCGCGTAACGAAGGCTTGCTTCCAGCGCTGCCCTGTTTCTTTCATATTGAGGTGTATTTATCGGAAGGTCGGCATTATCGATTCGTAATCTCGTTTGAAAGTGCGTTTCCAAAGCCGCTGCAAAACTCGTCCCGGCGGTTTTGGGAAGGTGTAAGGAGATGATCATTTTTTGCAGTTCCCTGTGGCAGCTGATACTAAAGTTTGTTTGCGGGCCATAAGCATCTCGAGCGAGCAGGGGTTTAAAGTAAAACCGGCAAGTTACCTCCGATCACCCAAAAGTGGTGCCCGCGGCCGGCCGGCGCGTAATCCATGAGATGTTTTCAACCCTGTTTTATGGACCGTACGCGCCGGAGACCCGGGAAGCACATGCCCCGGAGATCTCCGCCGTATCAAAACTTTAGACGGCGGTACCAGCAATAGGTCCGCCAAGGCGTCTTTTCTCAGTTTTTTTATTTTGCAGTCGATGTAGTCTTCTTTTTTAATAAGAAAGGCACCATAAGGCCCTGGTGGGTATTGAAATATTTTATAATTACTTACAAAAGGTTCAAATTCCTCAAAACTCCAGAATGAAAGGTGGCGTTCATAGGGGTTTCCATATATCGCCGCCTGGGTCCATTTTTCTCCCAGGGGTATGCATACAATGAGGCTTTTGTTTGAATGCGCAACGCATTTGTCAAGAAACTGGCGGGCCTGATTTTTTTCAAAATGTTCAAGCACATCAACCAGAACAATCATGTCATAATTGCCGAGCGTGTCAACGACATCAAACGCGTTGCCGATGAATATTTCATCATAAACGGCACGTTGATGATCCTGGATATATTCCGGGAAGACTTCTATTCCATCAATTTTTGTTTTCCAGTCCTCCTTTTTAAATTTGCCCCGTTCACCGCGCATTACATCCAGATAATCCCTGGCAATAAAACCGATTTTTCCATTGCCGAGTCCGACATCCAGCAGAGATCTTGGATGGGTGGTTGCCAAAAACTGAACAATTGTCGGTATATGCGTATATGGGCTGGTCGGCATAATTTACGCCTCCTTGGGCCATGGAAATCTGCAAAAAATATACCAGTCGATCAGATCTAACCGAAGCCAATAATAAAAGAAGATTTCGAAATCGTTAAGGATTTCCAAACGAAAAAGTCAATTATGTGACACATCGAAAATCTTTTTTAGATGAAAATTTTGCCAAGACCCTGGTTTTATAAGGAACTCGGCGTATTTCGGTATATTTTCCCTGCAGTCTTTGGCATACATGTTGCAGAAATTTAGCGGTTGCTGCCAAATATTTTAATCTCAAATCCGGGCTATCAAACTATCAAAATTTAAATGCCCCGTCGCTGTGCTAGGCAATTTTTTCACACTTATGGAAAACTTACGGGAATACTTTGATCTCATTTTGAACTTTGATCACAGCAGCCCATCCCCCATTGATCGCTGCCATAATCTGTTTATGATTGGTGCGGTGCTGTCTAAAAAACCGGATCATATACTCGAACTGGGGATGGGCACCGGATACCTGACGTTAAGTCTGATGCATGCGTTGCGATACAACGGCAAGGGAAAGTTAACCTGTATCGACAACTGGTTTGACTGGGGAGGGAGGGAGCCTGATGGCATTGATGCCATCCGTGCGGGCGGTGTTGAGGTGGTCGCCCCCGTCAGTGAACAGGAATTTGTCAAACAATGTCCTTCTGATTCCTATGATTTCTTAATTTCCGATGCGGATGCGTTTCTGAGCGGCTTATGGATCGATGAACATTTAAGGATCACCAAACACGGCGGGTTTATGTTTTTCCGCAATACCAATCGCAAAGATGATCTTCCCAATCTGCAATTAATTGAAAAACGTATCAGGGAATTCGGGCTATCTTACTACCATTTTACCGAGCAGAGTCGATCCGACGAACATTGCCGCTCGGGTTGGCTGTTTGCCATCAATGAAAAAAATAACACTGGGATTGCCAGAGAAACGAATGATCAACGCATAGATACCGATCTGGGATACAGGAAATTTGATGCTGCCCAACCGGCAGAAGAATTACGGCAGCAGACTGACACCGATGTGCTCTATCTGGGGCTCGTTTCGGGCAAGAATTACGGCTGGGGCGTGTGCAGCCAATATCTAATTGAAGAGCTTTCCAAAAAGACAAATTGTCAGGTTCTTAGCGAAGCGGATGGGACCGCTAAAAATAAAAACCTGAACGGAAAATTGTTTCAGGCGCTGACCACCGGCGATTTTTTTGCCATGTTTGAAGAGGCCCGGGGCAAGGAAAATTATGGCTACACATTTTTTGAAAATGAATTAACCGCCCATTCGGTTGAAAATGCTAAAAAGTATAATCTGGTCCTGGCAGGCTCCAGCTGGTGCCGCGATAGAATGGTCGCAAAGGGAATCCATAACAGCGGCGTCCTCATCCAGGGCATCGATCCCAGGATTTTTTATCCTATTAGCGAACTTAAGGATCCGAACAATTTCGTCATTTTTTCCGGCGGGAAGTTCGAGTTGCGCAAAGGCCAGGATCTGGTGCTGCGGGCCGTCAAAATTCTTCAGGAAAAATATGCGAATATAATTCTGGTGAATTGCTGGTACAATAAATGGCCGGCATCCGCGAAGTTAATGGCCCATTCCCGTTTAATTCAATTCGAATACCAGGAAAAATCCTGGCAGGATCTGATGAATCACACCTATGTGATCAACGGCCTTGATCCGAGCCGCATCCGAACCCTTGATCTGGTGCCCAATGAGATGCAGCGCGATATTTACAAGCACACCGATATCGGAATATTTCCGAATCGTTGTGAAGGCGGCACAAATCTGGTTTTAATGGAGTATATGGCCTGCGCCAAGCCCGTGATTGCTTCAAATACAAGCGGTCATAAGGATATCGTCACCCATGAGAACGCATTGCTGCTCAATGAACTGCGGAATGTTTCAGTTACCGGCCCCGATAATCAACTCATCGGGCGCTGGCAGGAACCTTCTCTGGATGAACTGGTGGCCTGGTTGGAATATGCGTATCATCATCGCGAAGAGATCAAAAAGATCGGAATAAAGGCCGGACAGGATTTGCAAAACTTCACATGGGCAGATAGCGCCCAACAATTGCTCGATATATTGAAGCTCTAGTCAAAATCTTTTTCCGCGCTATGTTCCACCAGCATTCTTAATTCCGTTTCAACCCGCTCAAATACCGATTCCCAATCCCCACGTGCTTTTTGGCGAAACAATCGCATGGTCGGATACCAGGGACTGTCATCGCGATTCATCATCCAGCGCCAGTCCGGGATAAACGGCAACAGCACCCAAACGGCTTTGCCCATCGCTCCGGCTAAATGGGCGACGGCGGTATCTACCGAGATAACCAGGTCTAAATTCTGGATGACACCTGCCGTATCGGTGAAATCTTCAAATTCTTTCCCCAGATTGACAATGCCCGTTTCTGTGCCCACATCATTTACCTGCTTCACAGCTTCGCCCTTTTGCAATCCGATCAGCTGTATCCCGTGGATCCCGGATAAGGATAAAAACTGCTTCAGTGCACAGGAGCGATTGCGGTCGTCGGAATGCATGGGTCTCCCGGCCCAAACAATACCGACCTTAAATCCATTGCCGATCAGCCGGTGTTTCCAGTATTCAACTTTCTTGGAATCGGCATAAATATAAGGGACATGACTGGGAATCGTTTTCAGGGTTGTACTAAACACCTTTGGCAGACTCAGCAGGGGGATGTAAAAATCCCAATTTTCGGTGGCTGCCGGCTGCGATGACCGGATGACGAGGGTATCAATCCCCGGGAATCCTTGTAAAAGATCAATCAATTCTTTACGGGTTTCAAATATGATCTTTCCGCAACGGGCTTTTGTCGTGGGAAGATAGCGGACAAACTGTAGTGTATCCCCCAATCCCTGTTCATCGTGCACAAAAATTGTTTTGCCCTCACAATTTGAACCGTTCCAGCGCGGCCCGCTATAGCGGTGCGGATAAAGCGTCTGCCATTTGGCCTGTTGAAAGCGCCAATCATAGTCTTTCCAACCGTCTTCAAAATTTCCCTTCAGCAGATACGTAAATGCTCGATTCCAATGCGCTTCAGCCAGATCCGGGTTGACCCGCAAAGCCTGGCTGAAATTTTCGGTGGCCTGGTTAAGGTATCCCTGATTTTTATATACGAGCCCCAGGTTATTAAACGCTTCGGCATAATGCGGCTTGAGTTGCAGGGCCTGCCTGAAATTGGTGATGGCATCTTCAAACGCTTCTTTTAAGCGTAACGCATTGCCCAGGTTGTAATAGACTTCAGCCAGATCCGGGTTGAGCCGGACAGCCTGTCTGTAGCTTTCAACGGCAGCCTCGAGGTTTCCCTGGGCTTTGAGCGCATTTCCAAGATTGTTGTGAGCCTCAAACATGTCCGGTCGGCAACGCAACGCTTGGTTGAAGTTTTCGATGGCTGCTTCCATCTGCCCCAGAGCACAGAGGGTATCGCCTAAATTAAAATATGCTTCGGCCGAATCCGGTTTCAGCTCAGCCGCCTGCTGAAAACAGGCCAGAGCTTTTGCCAGATCACCTTTATGTTTATAGATTTTTCCTTTGTTATTATGGGCTTCGGCATAAGCAGGGTTTAACCGGATCACTTTATCATAACTTGCGATCGCATCATCTAATTTATCCAGCGCCTGATACGCAAGCCCGGCACCATAGTGAACCTCGACAAAATCGGGTTTGATTTGAGCCGCTTTCAGATAACAGCGAATAGCCCCATTAAAATTTTTTTGACGATGATACAGCATGCCGAGCTTGATGTAGGCTTCAAAAGTGTCCGGATTTGCCTCTATTGCTTTTTGGTGGCATATAATCGCCCGGTTTTGGTGAGATTGCGCCTTTAAGGCATCGCCCGGACGGATGTAATAAAATGGATTCTGGGGATCATTGCGGATTGCTGAGCGGTAAAATTCTTCTAATGCCGTTACACAGGTCCTGTCGTCATACAACTTGGTCTGATTTTCCCGGATTCGCCTTTTTATATTTCCATAATATTGCTTGTCCAGGCCCAACCTTGCGGCAATATCAATATAGTCGCTTTTACTGGCAGCAATCGTTTCGGTGAGGCCCATAATGGTGAGCATGGCAAATGCGTGACGGCCCCGCATGAATTTTCCCGGGCACGTCACGACCGGAAGGCCGCAGCTGATGCCTTCAAGCGTTGTTTTGCCGCCTGACCAGGCGAAGGTGTCTAAAAGGACATCACAGACACAATTCAGGGCTAAAAAATCAGGATGATTTAATCGCGGCAGAAATACACAGGATTCGTCAAAGCTTAGTCCAAATTCTCCAAAGGCCCTGGACAGGCGACACTTGAATCTTTTACTGATGTGAGGATCTCTATGCGAGATGAAGACAAACTGGGCGTCGGGCACTTTCAGCCCGATGCGAGGGTAGACCGCATCATACTGGGGCAGTAATTTGAACAGAGACTGGGATATCAGATAAACAAAAGCATCTTTTTTTATACCGAATTCAGTGCGCGGCTTTGGATCTTCCGGTATGCCCGGTTTTTTGTACGCCAGGGCCAGATTTGGAAGTCTGATGAGTTTTTCGGAATAATGGTTTTGGGCGTTTTGAGGCTCCATCAGATCGCTGCTGAGATAATAATCAATGGTCGGCAACCCGGTTGTTATGGGATGACCCCAACCTTTGCATTGAACCGTTGCAAGTCTAAGGCCCGCAAGCTGCGTGGCCGGTGCGTTCATGCCGATATCTGTGAATACCAGGATGTCAAGTCTGTCAGAGGCGATTTGTTTGGCCGCTGCTTCGACCCTACCGCCGATTTGATAGAAATGGTCACTTTGTTGCTTAAACATTTCTGTCATGGCATCGGTTTTATTGCCGATATGGTAGCAGAATATTTCGAATTCAACGCGGTTCTGATTCTTAAGCCAGCCCATCAGAAAAACACCCACCGTATGGGCATACATAAAAGAAGAAACATATCCCAGGCGAATCTTTTTCCGGGGTTCAGATGCGGGCCTGCTCACCGGCTCGGACCATTGCGGATAATTGGCGGCCATGACGCGGCAAACAAACCCGCCGTATGTTTTTTGAAAGGCCGAGTCGTTTAATCCCTGATATTGGAGATAAAAATTGGTGGTGCTGCCGATACCCTTTAGGGCGGTTATTTTATCTTCGGGGGTATCCAGTTTTGTCTCGCCGATCAGTGTATCCAGATTGTCGGCAAACCTGTTACGATACGTGATGATTTCCTCCGCGGTGTCATATAGAATCGGAAGGGAGAGATAATAGCGCCATTTGGCCGGCGCATAATCCGGATCGAATTCCAGGGCCTGCCGGTAGGCCTTTAAACCTTCCCGGTATCTTCCCCGCAATTGATGCACGACCCCCATGTTAAAGTGGGCTTCAACCAAATCCGGTTGCAAATTCAGGGCCTTTTGATAACACTCAACAGCTTCACGTAGTCGGTCTTGATCCTTATGGACGACGCCGAGGTTATTGTAGGCTTCGGCAAAGCTGGGCTTTAATTCCAGCGCTTTTTTAAAGTCATCGGCGGCGTCCTGCAGGCGCCCCTGATCTCTGGCGATATGGCCCAAATTATAATACACTCCCGGTAAGTCCGGTTTTATCTTTAGTGCTTCTTTATACATAGAGGTTGCCGCATCATAATTTCCCTTATCCTGCAGCAGTTTTCCCAACGCCTGATAAGCGATGACCAGCGTAGGTTTCAATTTCAGCGACTTTTTGTAACATGCAATGGCAGCCTCTATCTTTTTCTGATTTTTGAAAGCGGTGCCTAAATTGAAATGAGCCTCTGCAAATTCAGGTTTCAAAGATACAGCGTTTTGAAAGTATATACCGGCCTGTTTGAATTTTCCAAGATCGTTTAAGGTTCGGCCCAGGTTGTTGTGCGCATCAGCGTGATTTGGATTTAATTTGAGTGCATTTTGGTAATGCGATACGGCTTCTTCCAATCTGCCGCGGTCTAAAAGCAAATTTGCGAGATGAAAATGGGTGTCGAAATGGTCCGGGTTGAGCTGCAACGCGCTGCGGTAATGGTCGACAGCCTTGTCATCGGCTTCCACTTTCTGAAAAACATGGGCCAGGTTATAGTGTGCTTCGGCCAGATTCGGATTTATGGCAAGTGCCTGACGGTAGCATGAAATCGCTGACTGAAAATCACCCGTATGGGTAAATGTATTCCCCAGGTTATAATACGCGATATCGAAATCCGGCTTAAGCTGCAGTGATTTTTGGTAATGGGCGATGGCCTCATCCGGCAACCCCCTTTCGATAAGCACATCTGCCAGACTGCAGTAGTAAAATGGATTGGTGGGTTTAATTTGGATGGCCCGGTTAAGGAACATTTGCGCTTTAGTGCCATCATTCTTCTGATGCGCGAGAATCCCCAACAAGTGCAGCAAGTCAGGATGATTCGGATGGTTTTGAAGGAGCGCTTTATAAATAGCTGCAGCTTGCTCCAGATCATCGGACTGGTGGTACTGGAGCGCTCTTTCAATATTCGCATTCATATTCATGGGAGCGGGGTTGCGCATGTTCGCCATGTTTTTGATTTCTTGAATTTGTCGGTCGTTATTGGAATCCCCTGGCGACGATCTAAAAGCAGAACCATGCTGTCAGCCGATCGTATTAAAGTTGGCATCAGTATCTATCAGCTCAGGGAAGGATAAATTCAATGCAAAACTCCTGCCAAAAAAGACTGTTAACAGGCTTTAAACACAAATGGTGGCTTTGTTAAGAGAGGATGGTTGCGGATGCCTTGCTCCGCGGGACAAAGGATGGCTTCCCCGGAGCAGGCATCGAACCTTGAGTATCTGCACCTAGCAATGAGAAAAAGCGTTATATGCCGTCAGATTTCGGCGGACGGTCGGTCGAGGGGCGCGTTCTGAGGCCGGCTGCGATGTTATTGTTTATATTTATGATGATCGTCAGCTTTTCCGGCGACGGATTGGCGATGATTTCAAAAATGCGTCGATCAATAAACGCGCTCAGGCTGAGAAGATCGACTTTTAACTTACGCGGCAGCGGATTGTCTTCTCTGGCAAGCTCGCCCTGAAAAATACTCCAGATGCGTTGATTGAATTTAAGCGCTGTATCTAACTTTGCATCATGATTATCTGCATCCCAGGCGTCCTGGCATTCTTTGAGTTTACGTGCGGCCTTCGTGAGAACTGCAGCTTCGATTTCGCGACCGGACATGGTTGAGTTGTTGACCGATTCATACGCTTGCGTGGGATTCGTTAACACGGTTAATTACCTCCTGTTCATAATCAATCAGTTTCTGAGCGAGTTTGAGGGCCTGATAATATTTTTGCTGCAGGATGTGCTCACTGATTCCATCGATAATCACTGTCATGCTGGGGGCTGCCTGAACTATATCTTGAACGAAATTCCAATATTGATCGGTGTATGCTGCGATGTTTTCTTCATCGATGTACATCAGCTGAATGACAAAATAGAGCCTGCGACAGGGTGTGTCAGCCTCAGCTTCGCTCATTATATCGTTTTGTCGTAAGACAGGAATCTTATTTTCAATGACCAGATCACAATTTGAGCGTGAACCGTTGGTCAATACGGCCCCGCCGATGATCATTTTTTCCTGGGGCTTCAGTGTGATTTTTAAGGCCATGTTGAGTGCTTTTTGATCAGCAGATGAGTTTCACCGCAACGATTTGAATTCACCGAATTGCGGTAAACTGATTTGGGAGAGGGGGCGTCCCCCCTCCCAAATCTTAAATATTACCACAAACAATCTATCTGAGACGGGCTCTATTAAAACAGTCTTAGAACAGACTGGGCCGCCTGAGCCGCCAGGCTCAGTGAGGTCGTACCCAGTGCCTGTCGCGTTTGCAGCATCAGCATGTTGGCACCTTCCTCGTTCATGTCGGCATTAACGAGTTCGGCGGCACCGTCTTTAAGGGTATTGATCATATTCGCGGTAAAATCCTGGCGCGCCGTGATGATGCTCAGGTTGGTGGCCATTTTGCTGGCCTCGGCTCTCAGGGCTGAAACGGCGTCATCCATTCTGGAAATCGCAGAATTAATCGAAGCAGAGTCGGCCAGCCCGGCAGCGTCGACCCAGTCATTGGTCGCAACTGTTGACAACGAGAGCGTTGCTTCATTGTGGCTGGCATCAAAGCCGGAAATGGTGAGCTTGGAGTCACCGGCTTCGTCGAATTTAACTTCATAGGTCACATCTGTGGCGCCCAGCAAGTTGACACCTTTGTAGTTTGAATCGGCCGCAATGTAATCAATTTGATACATGACCTCATTGTACATGTCTTCCATTACGTTGATCGCACTGGTGGTTTCGCCGGACAGTGCCGATTGGGCCAGAGATTTCGCATTGGCGATTAAATTCAAAACCGATTCAATACCGATGTCAGCCGCTTTAATCGTCTGAATTGACTCTGACATTTCATCTTTTCGGGCAGCCAGGTCACCGGCGCGTTGCTCATGACCGCGGGCCGTAAAAAATGCAATCGGATCATCCAGAGCGGAATTCACTTTTTTGCCTGTGGCCATGCGCTGCTGGGTTTGTTCCAACCAATTTGACGTCTGCTGCAAACTGAAAAGATTTGCTCGCATTCCTGATGTTAATGTAATGTCTGTTGCCATTTTTTTTCTCCTATTCTAGGTTTTAAAGTTTTGGCGTTTCTGCCGGTTTAGGTTATTAAAATGCCCCTAAATTCGTCGCTAATACTAGCCGTCTCTGGTCTCACATTTTTCACCCCGCCTCCTTTCAGACCCCTGTTTCTTCCGGCTACCATCTTGTTATCGGGATTATCGGAAGAAACTTTAGCGAATTTTAACGTTTGCCTGCATCCCTTCGGGGCAATTCCAAAATAACAGTCGAATCCGGCTTATCCGACCGGGTTGAAGGGCTTATCGGCAAATAAATTTTTTTCTTGAATATTTTTTTGAGGGCTTGAATGTCATAAATTATTGAATTAAAATATTATTTGAAAACCCGGGATCATGCCCTTAAAATTGTTAGGCCAAATAACAGCGGCTGAATTCTTTTAGTGGCAGCAAATGAATAGCCGGGCATCGGCTCCGGGGGCGTTGCAATTGCCGGCAGTCTGGTGTATGCCATCAGTTAATCTTTGGAGTAATGGAATGATGGGAATGTGGTGAAATTAAAGCATGGCGATCTGGGCTATCGTTTTTACCCAGAAACTTTACGGTAGGTAGACTTAAGTATTTGATAATAAATGGGATTCATTTTATTATGATCCTTTTACACCTGGATGAGTTAAAGCCCGGTATGATTTTGGCCGAACCGGTATATAATCAGCAGGAATTACTTTTGCTGGAGCAAGGTACCGCTCTGACGAAAAAAAGAATCTGGATGCTTAAAACCTGGGGGATGGGACAGGTCTATGTCAAAGGCCGGCCCCGGGGTGACGGTGAAGGCACTGGCGCGGCTGGAATGGAAACCAAAGAAACCATCGAAAAAGAATTGAAAGAAAAGTTTGCCGATGTCGCCGATGATCCGGTAATGGCAGAGATTATGAAAGCCGCCGGCAGACAGTTACAGAAAAGTCTGAATGGCCAGGACGAGGGCAATGAACGCACCTGATCTGAACCGCATTATTGCGCGCGTAGAGGATCTGCCGACGCTTCCGAGGACGGTTTTAAAGATAACAGAACTCGTAAATGACCCCCAGTCCTCCGCACGAGACCTGGCCGGTATCATCACGGATGACCAGGTCCTTGCGGCCCGGCTCCTGAAGCTGGTCAACTCTTCCTTTTATGGATTTCCCCAACGGATTTCGACCATCACCGGTGCGATTGTGTTGCTTGGTTTTGATGCCATTCGCAACCTGCTTTTAACCACTTCGGTATTTGACATTTTCCCCAATCGGAAAAAAGCCAACCAGGCCGGGCTGGAACGCCTGTGGGATCATTCCCTGGGATGTGCCGTGGGTGCCAAAGTCCTCGGCAATCACCTGCGGTATGACAAGGTTGAAGAATTGTTTGTATCCGGTCTGTTACATGATATTGGTAAAATTGTAGAAATGATTTTTATGCCGGAAGCATTCGACCGGATAAGCCATCTCGTCAGAAATGAAAATATCCTGATGATCACCGCCGAGGAAAGAATTCTAGACTACACCCATGCTGATGTGGGCAGGCTGCTGGCAGAAAAATGGAACCTCCCGCCCAAGCTGGGCAGTGTGATACGACATCACCACCGACCCAGTTCAGCCGGCCGGTTTACATTTGAAGCTGCCATTGTTCATCTGGCCGATATTCTTTGTCGATCGCTAAATTTAGGATATGGCGGCGACAATAAAATGCCGGCCCTGGATAAAATGGCATGGGAAACTTTGCGGATCAGCCCCCAGGCGATCGAATCGATGATGGCAGAAATAAAAAGAGAATTTGATGATATCAGTCTTTTTATCACCTATACGCCGTGACCTTTGAATTCTGCCCAGACGTGACCCAAATTTTGCAAATTGCGAAAATTTTTATTTACCTATTGTCCGGATTTAAATTCACAAATTCAGTTATACGCTGGATGACTTAATTGCCAAAATATTATCTAACAAATTGTATTTATATATAATATAAGGTTTTTTTCCCTGGCCGAAGCTGGCATTTATATCGTGTTTAAAGGCAGACTGCGCTTTCTTTAATTCTCAAAGTCTTCGAAATAATTTCAATTTGGCAGAAGGGAACGCCCCCGTAGTGCAAATTGCAAAAAGATACCCCTCTGCTTCGCACAATTTTCATTCGGACAACCCGCCTGATATGCTGTTTCCAATTTTTTACCGATTTTCCTATTTAAAACATTCCGGGCCGTATCCACAAAATATAGTGTCGAATGATCCTCTAAATTACTTCATATTGAAATGGCTTTTCGCATCGTTCGCATCCCGGATCTCGGATCCCCCCCTGACTGAAGATTACGGTCATGACGGCATGGATATTGCTAAAAGATACTGCGCTTTGTTCACACCTTTAACGAGCTTACTATCCTAAAATCGATAACCCTTTTAATACACGCGTCTTAAACGTTGCCATGTCATATATTGCAAATCACTTAAAGGAGCAAGATGTGCAGAACGCAGCCCTCAGTAAAAGCGTTACAAAAGAACCCGATGTTTTTGTAGACCATTGCTTTGCACTGGCAAATCAAAATAATGAAAATCAGCAGCATGCGATTATCGGCCGCAGCCATAAAATGCAGGAGGTTTTCCATCTGGTTGAAAAAGTCGCAGATTGCGACAGTACCATTCTGATCAGCGGTGAGACCGGAACCGGCAAAGGCCTGGTTGCCCGAGCCATTCATCAGAGATCGAAGCGTCGAAATAAGCCATTCATTTCGATTAATTGTGGGGCCATTCCGGAGAATTTACTCGAAAGTGAATTGTTCGGACATGTGCGCGGGGCATTTACCGGCGCTACGGTATCCAAATCGGGAAAGTTCGAACTGGCCCACGGAGGGACTGTATTTTTAGATGAAATCGGAGACATGAGCCCGGATCTTCAGGTCAAAGTTTTAAAGGTCTTAGAAGAGGGCGAATTTGAGCAAGTCGGCGGGGCCAAAACCATAAAGGTCGATGTTAGAATCCTTGCCGCAACCCATCGAGATCTTCCCACGGAAGTGCAAAATGGAAATTTTCGCGAAGATCTTTTTTACCGGCTTTACGTGATTCCAATTGGCCTTCCTTCCTTACGCGAGCGTAAATCTGATATACCCTATCTGGCCGCTTACTTTATGGAAATGTCAAACTGTAAAAATAACAGACAATTAGACGGCATTTCCGAGGATGCCATGCAAATATTGTTGGGCTATTCCTGGCCGGGAAATGTCCGTGAGCTGCGAAATGTTATCGAAAGGCTGGTCGTCCTGAAAGGATCCGGAAAGCTATCGGCGCATGATCTGCCGGTAGAGCTGAGGCGTGCCAACGGGTATAGGACCCCACAGGGTATTGAAATTTCAGATGATGGCATCTGTTTGAACAGCGCCGTAACCGAGTTTGAAAAAGCCCTGATTCTTCAATCGCTGGAAAAGACCAAGTGGGTTAAAAATAAGGCTGCTAAGCTGCTTCAGTTGAACCGAACCACTTTGGTGGAAAAAATCAAACGTCATCGCATACAGCAGATCCCTGCCTAGTTCAAAGGTTTCACGTTCAAAGGTTCAGCGTTCAGGGTTGTTCTAACCCAGAACCGCTGATAAGCTGCGCCTTGAATTGAAGCCCTCCCTTTTTTGAATTCCAATTTTATTAAGCGCTTAGCGTCAAAGCAGTGACAGCGAACACCTGAAATATTGACAGAATTTAGGCTGATATTGAAGCCGAAGGTGCTGAAATTAAACACAATCGCTTCTCAACCAACTCCGCGAGATCACCGAAACGGTCCGTGGCATGATATTTGCTCAATTCATCCCCGTCTATCCTGTGCCCTGTAAAAAATCCTTAGGATCGCTGGGAATAAATATTACATAATAATTATCGGTTAGATAGACCCGAAAAACGAAAAGAGATGCCTGCCTTGTTGGAACGGAGTCCTGAAAACCCATTGGCCGCAAATAGCGCGCTTTATTCTATTATTGAAAGCATCCCGACAGGTGTGGTTGCGCTCGATGTTGACGGTAAAATTGTGACCTTCAATCGAGCTGCTGAGCAGATTACCGGGTTTAAAGCAGACCACGTGCAGGGAAAAACCTTCGATGGCGTGTTTAAACCTGACTATTTTCAAAATTCAGAGCTGAGGTTTAGAAACCTGACACAAACGGAAAAAACCACCGAAATTAAAACCCAATTCAACCGCAAAGGCAAAAATAGGGTGTACCTTAGTCTTGCGGTTTCACCGGTGGCATCAACCCCGGAGGGAAAGATCGGCACTGTTTTATCCATAAGGGACATTACACGTCTAAATAAACTGGAGGAACAGGCAAACCGAACAGGCCGTCTGGCAGCTATGGGCGAGATGGCCGTCAGAATCGCACATGAGATTCGAAATCCACTGGGCAGCATCGAGCTTTTTTCGACGATGCTGAAAAATGATCTGAAGGATTTTGAAGAATTAAAGATACTTGCCGAACATATCTCTTCAGGGGTCAAAAGTATAAATAATATTGTTTCCAATTTACTGCTTTTTATTCGGCCCGACCAACAGCCGGATCGAGATGTGCTCGATGTCCATGAAGCCCTGAAGGATTCCATATTTTTTGCAGGGCACCTATTGGATGCGCAAAACATCATTGAAGTAAAAACAGAGCTGACGGATCAGCCACTGCCGATTCGCGGGGACCTGGAACTGCTGAAACAGGTTTTTTTAAATTTGATCTTAAATGCCATCCAGGCCATGTCCGGCGGAGGCAAGCTAAGAATTTCAACCCGTAAAACCAGGCGGGATGACAGTATGCAGTGGGCTGAAATTCGATTGAGCGATACAGGTTGCGGGATAGCACCAGCGGATCTATCCAAAATATTCGATCCTTTTTATACCACCAGAAATAAAGGGACCGGTCTCGGGCTGACCATCGTACACAATATTACCAAAATGCACGGCGGCAGCATTGATATTACGAGCTCTGAAGGTGACGGCACGGAATGTATCGTAACATTGCCATTAAAGAAAACCTGAAAGCTGGGATGCTGGAAGGCCTGGATGCTGGGAAGCTAGAAAACTTGAAGAGGTGAATTATTATTAGCCTCCAAGCCTGCTGGCCTGCCAGCTTTCCAGCCCCTCTGCCGGTGGGGTGCTTCAGAGATTTCGTGTTTTGTACTTATAAAGAATTTTGGTGTAACAGTCTGAATTTAAATATAAAAAGTAGACGGAGCCAGATGTAATGAGTCTTGCGCCCATATTGGTTGTTGACGACGAATCCGAAATGAGAACGGCGCTTTCGCATGCCTTAAATCGGGGGGGATTTACGGTTGAAAGTGCTGCCAGCGGTACCGAGGCGCTCGTCAAACTGAAAAAAGACGCCTTTAGCATGGTTATAACCGATATGAAGATGCCGGAGATGTCCGGATTAGAGGTTCTGGGTGCCGTAAAAAGATTATCGCCTCAGATTCCGGTCATTATGATCACCGCTTACGGGTCCATCAACAATGCCGTTGAGGCCATGCAGGAGGGTGCCGCCGATTACCTGTTAAAGCCGTTTTCCTTTGAAACCCTGGAAACGACTGTAAAGAAAGTCCTTGAAAGTCAAGATGTTAACGGGGATCACAAGTCTTCGATGCCGAACGTAAAAATGCAATCCACCACCAAGACCCTGGTGACTCAGGATTCGACGCTGCTTGATATTTTAAAACTGGCCCGGAATGTCGCCTCGAGTCGGTCCACCGTCCTGATTCAGGGTGAAAGCGGTACCGGAAAGGAGTTATTGGCAGCATACATTCATGCGCACTGCGGATATAAGGACGAGCCCTATGTTGCAATTAACTGTGCCGCTTTACCCGACAGCCTGGCCGAAAGCGAGCTTTTCGGCCATGAAAAAGGGGCATTTACCGGGGCGGTGAGCCGAAAAATGGGAAAATTTGAGTTGGCCAAGCAGGGTACGGTGGTGCTGGATGAAATCAGTGAAATGACACCGCCGTTGCAGGCTAAATTACTGCGTGTTTTGCAGGAAAGAGAGATCGATCGCGTCGGTGGGAGTCGGCCGGTTCCCATGCAAGCCCGGGTGGTAGCCATCAGCAATGTGGAGTTGAAACAGGCTGTTACGGATGGCAAATTTCGGGAAGACCTGTATTATCGCATCAACGTTGTTCCGATCACGATTCCCCCGCTGAGGGAACGTAAGGGAGATATTCCCTTGCTGGCCGACCATTTCCTGGCAAAATACAGCGCTTTGAATAACCGGCCGATGGCGATGATATCCGAGGCCGCGATGACCCGGCTTAAAAACTGCAATTGGAAGGGAAATATCAGGGAATTGGAAAATACAATTGAACGGGCGGTTTTAATCGGCAGCGGGCCTGAATTGAGGCTGGAAGATCTGATTCTGGATTCTGTCGCATCAGAAGATCGATCCGGGCAGGCTTTTCCGATGAAAGCCGGGGTGACTGTCAGGGAGATGGAAAAACAGTTGATCAACAAAACGCTGGAAGAGGTTCATGACAATCGGACCCGGGCCGCCGAATTACTGGGCATCAGCATCCGGACGTTGCGAAATAAATTGAGGGAATACAAGGAAGAGCTTGAAAGTTCCCAGGTAAAAGCGGCCCAATCCAGCGGATAGGGTCCGGCTGCCCAAAGATGATTCAGGACATAAATAGCGGAAAGACGAGTGGGGTGGTTTTAACCGCCAGACAGGTAGCTTTTGCCTATCCCTGAATCGAAAAATATAGACATAACTATATTTAACACTTTGAAATTATGAGATAAATTATCCTAATTACCCGGTGAGAAGCGCAGATGCCAATTGGTATGGATTTTGCTCGATTTTAGGAGAGATCACCTGAGCGGGGCATAAAGGATCCAAACAGGCCTCATGCAAAGGCGCTAAGATTTGTTAGATTTACTTCTAAAAATATTTTTTTTGCGAGCTTCGCGGCTTTGCGTGCGAATAAACCACAGGAGAATTTGAATCGTGCCAACACAATCCCTATTTGAGGGGTCCATTTCAGCACTTGAAAAGACGCTAAATATCGGTTCCCTGCGACACAAAGTGTTGACAGCCAATATCGCCAATATTGATACGCCGAATTACAAAGCGTTTGAAGTCGTTATGGAAGATGAACTCCGTAAAAACGGCAGACCGGCTCATCCCGTCAGACTGGTACGCACCCAGCCCGATCACCTCCATGGGCGCAGGCAGTCTTCGTCGAACGTTAAGCTTAAGGCGGCGGATCCACCGGCAGTAAATTTAAGGGCGGACGGCAATACCGTTGACCTTGATAAGACCATGGGGAAATTGGCTGAAAACACGCTATTGTACAGAGCTGCTGCTCTGATGATTAAGCGCAAATTTCAAGGGCTTAAAAATGTCATTCAAGGAGGAGGTAAGTAGGCATGGATTTTTTTGATGCATTGCACGTTAGTGCTTCGGGACTGTCAGCACAAAGGCTCCGTATGAACCTGATCTCGGCCAATTTGGCCAACGTGAATACCACACGTACAAAAGCCGGGGGACCTTATCGAAGAAAGGATCCGGTCTTTGCGGCTCAAGCGCCGACAGCCTCATTTCGCGAAATGTTGCGCAACCGGGAGAAAGAAATGTTAAAGCAAGTCGCCGTCGTTGGAATCATAGAAGATTCGCGTGCGCCGATTCGAAAATATGATCCCCATCATCCGGAAGCCGATGAGAACGGCTATGTATCACTGCCCAACATAAACATTATGGAAGAAATGGTGAATATGATCTCGGCCACCCGAAGTTATGAAGCCAATGTAACCGCTATAAAAGCTGCCAAAGAAATGGCACTCAAAGCACTGGAGATCGGACAATAATCATGGATCAAATTACGTTTCAAAACAGGCTGGAATCTCTGGCGAACACCGTCTCAAGCCCCAAACCAAAGGAAATCCAGGAGCCCGAGTCGTTTGGAAAAATGCTGGGGCGTTCGCTTAATGAAGTAAACCGGCTTAAACTGGGCGCCGATGAGGCCATTAGCGATTTGGCCACGGGTAAGCAAAAAGACATTCATCATACCATGATTGCTCTGGAAAAAGCAGATGTTGCCTTTCAATTATTGATGCAGATTCGGAATAAAATTGTTGCGGCTTACGAAACCGTGATGCGTATGCCCGTTTAGCTTGAAAGAGAGAGATAGAGAATGCCCATTCGTCAAATATTTTTGCAGCTCCAAGACCTGTTTAAAAACATCAGTGTCGGTAAACGGATTGCGATTCTCATTTTAGTTGTCGGCTCCATTTCGGGATTTGTTTTTTTAATGAACTGGGCCACCCGACCGGAGTTCCATCCCTTATATACCAATCTGGACTCACAGGATGCCGGAATCATCTTGAACCGACTTAAAGATCAAAAAATTCCGTATCGGATTTCTTCCAATGGAAGCGCTATCCTCATACCGCAGGAGCACATCTACGAAACCCGAATGGCCCTGGCATCCGAAGGGCTGCCCCAGGGCGGTAGTATCGGTTTTGAGGTATTTGATAATGCTAAATTTGGCATGAGCGAGTTTGCGCAAAACGTTAACTATCAGCGGGCCCTTCAGGGCGAACTGTCACGCACGATCAATGGATTTGCCGAAGTTGAAAGCAGCCGGGTACATATCGTGATGCCTGAAAAATCACTCTTCGTTAAAGACGAACAATCGGCTTCCGCTTCGGTGGTTCTAAAATTGCGCCATGGCCAATGGCTGAATCAGGAACAGGTTCAGGGGATCGTACATCTCTTATCTTCGAGTGTATCGCGACTGGATCCTGAAAATGTCACCGTGGTCGACAGCAACGGACGCTTGCTGGCCGGGCAGAAAGACGATTCCAATCTGGCAGCACTCAGCTCCGATCAACTCGATTACCAGGCCAAAGTCGAACGTAAACTGGAAAGCCGGGTACTGACCATGCTGGAAAAGGCCCTGGGCGCTAACAAGGCCATTGTGAGAGTATCCTGTGCACTCGATTTTAAGCGCTATGAGCAGACCGAAGAGCGCTTCTTTCCTGAAAACAAGGTTGTTCGCAGCGAGCAGATGTTTAACGAAACCGCCAAGAAATCCGATGTCATCCCCCAGGGGATTCCCGGAATTCAATCGAATTTACCCGAGAACAACCCGGCCGAGGTCAACCAGGTCGATGACGAAAATACCACTTTTGCAAAGCAGGATCGCACCGTTAACTACGAGATTGGAAAGCTGACCAGCCATACGCTGGAACCGGTCGGTGCACTGCAACGCGTCTCGGTCGCGGTACTGGTGGACGGGACCTATCGACCGACCCCCCAAGAAGATGGTGAGCCGAACTGGACGTATGTTCCCCGATCTCCCGAGGAGCTGGCCAAAATCGAAAATCTTGTAAAGAGTGCGGTAAATTTTGTGGCCGATAGAGGCGACAAAGTAGAAGTTGTTAACATTCCGTTTGAAACGACTCAAATTGCAGAGGATGCCGACGGCACGCCGGTTGCAGAGTGGCTGGATCGGTTAAAAGCGTATAAACCCTATTTCAAATACGGTTTCTTGAGTCTGTTCCTGATTTTATCATTTATCTTTGTGGTTAAGCCGCTGATAAAATGGCTGACGGCACATACAACCGGTGATACCGAACTTTTGTATCAGCTTCCGAAAACCGTTGGTGAAATCGAAAATCAGAATGCCGAAGATGGAAAACAGTTGACATTTAGAGATCAAGCATCGCGGTTGATTTCAAGTGATAATGAAGCTTCTATAGATGTAATGCGCGATTGGTTAAGAGAAGGATAAGATGGATCCGAAGAGAATAGCGGGGCCGGTAAAGGCTGCCATTCTGATTCATGCGCTGGGCCGACCGCAGGTCGAAACGTTGATCAGGCGACTCACCGAAAATGAAAAAGAGCTCGTCAACGATCATTTGTCTCAAATTCGGACCATCTCGCCAGATGTTGTGGAACAGGTCGCCAAAGAATTTATCGATGTCGCCCGGCGCAATAAAGCCAAACGGGACAAGGCCTTCGGTGAAAACAGCCAGGCAGGCAGTACCGGATCCGGTGAATCCTATTCCGCCCCCAGCGGTCTGAAAACGATTCACTCTCTGAGTTCCGATGAGATTTACGATCTGATTAAAGACGAACAACCCCAGACAATTGCCATTATTCTGGTCCATCTCAAAACAGCGGTTGCCAGTGAGGTGATCGCCAAGCTGCCGGATGAGATCAAGACCGAAGTGGCCATGCGTGTCGTTAAATTGGATAAAGTCACAACCGCAATCGTTGATGAGGTAAATGAGATTTTAAAAGAAATTTTAAAAAATAGGAAAAATTCAGTTACGAATGTAACCGGCGGTGTTAATCGTCTGGCCGAAATTTTAAACCAGACGGATGAGATTTCAAGCGAGTTGATCTTAAATGAACTGGAAGAGGCCGACATGGAAATGGCGGCACAAATAAAGCAGCAGATGTTTGTTTTTGAAGATATTCTGCTGGTCGATGACAGGGGTGTTCAGAAGTTGCTGCGCAAGGTTGAGACCATGGAGCTGGCCATTGCGCTCAAAGCTGCATCGGAGGAGGTAAAGGATAAGATCTTCAAAAATATGTCCGAGCGAGCCGGTGAAATGCTGAAAGAAGAGATCGATGATATGGGACCGGTTCGGATGAGAGAAGTTACCGATGCGCAACAAAATATTGCCGATATCATCCAGAGGATGGAAACCAAAGGGGAATTGATTATTGCCGGACGCCGAGGAGATGAAATCATTGCCTAACCGGGTCAAAAAGGAACCTCCAACCCTGCAAGATAGTTTTCGCTTGCATTATTTTCCGAACATTCCGGTCGATGAGTCGCGGGATATCGAAGGCCGTGAACCGAGCGACAGTGGATTTCAGCGGATACATTTTAAGAACGTGAGCTCGGCCGTTTCGGAAGCGGCGCAGACAAAGGATTCAAGGGAAATTCCTGAAGAAGAAAAAGGTCCCTCGATTGAAGAGATCAAAATCCGCGCATTTCAAAAAGGATTTACCGAAGGGGAAAAAGCCGGTTTTGAGGCTGGAACCAAACGGGTTCATCCCTTGATGAATAGCTTCGGTCAGGGTCTTGAACAGCTGGAAAATTTACGCCGTGAGATCCTTCAGAAGGTTGAAAAGGAAGTGGCCCAGCTGGCATTGTCGATTGCTAAAAAAATCGTTTGTCATGAAGTCAAAACAACGGAGGAAACCGTCGTCTGTGTCGCCCGCGAGGCCCTGGGTCGCGTGGAGAATCCCGGCAAAATTAAAATCAAATTGAATCCCGCCGATCTTCAATTCATTCAGGACACCAAATCTCATCTCTCCCATTATCTTCACAATGTTGAAAATATTCGTTTTGAGGCCGAAGATTCAATTCAAAGCGGTGGGTGCCTTATCGAAACGGATATGGGTGATGTTGACGCCCGCATTGAAAAGCAGTTTCAAGCGATCGAAGAATCCTTTCAAATTGAATTTGACCGGTCCGAACAGGAGAGCGAATAGCCGAAAATGGAAACAGGTTTCAGCTTGTATAAGTATCGTACCTGTTTGGATGCGGCCTGCACCATCCGGGCAAGGGGCAAGGTCACCAATATTATCGGTTTAGTCATCGAAGCGCGGGGTCCCGTATCCAGGCTCGGAACCGTATGCGACATTTACACAAAAGGAGGAACGCATAAAATAACCGCCGAAGTGATGGGGTTTCGGGACGATCATGTACTGATGATGCCCCTTGAGGAGATTCGCGGCATCGGACCGGGATGCCGGGTGGTGGCCCGGCAGCAACGCGCGATTATTCCGGTGGGTTCCGGGCTTTTGGGCCGCGTTATCAACGGGCTCGGAAATCCGATCGATAATAAAGGGCCGATTTTAGTTGAAAACGAATATCCCATTTATGGTGCGCCCATCAATCCGCTTTCGCGCAAACGCATATCAAAACCGCTGGATTTGGGAATCCGGGCCATAAACGGTTTGTTAACGGTGGGCTGCGGCCAGCGAATCGGTATTTTTTCCGGTTCGGGGGTAGGCAAGAGTGTGCTGCTGGGCATGATCGCCCGTAAAACCCGGGCCGATGTAAATGTGATCGCGTTGATCGGAGAGAGAGGCCGTGAGCTCAATGAGTTTATTGAAAAAGAACTGGGCGAAGAAGGTCTCAGGCGTTCGGTGATTGTGGTCGCAACTTCCGATCATCTGCCGCTGATCCGAATGCGGGGGGCATTTATTGCGACTGCCATAGCCGAGTTTTTTCGGGACCAGGGCAAGCACGTTAATTTAATGATGGACTCGGTCACCCGGTTTGCCATGGCCCAGAGGGAGATCGGTCTGGCATTGGGCGAGCCGCCCACCACCAAAGGCTATACGCCGTCGGTGTTTACCCTGCTGCCCAAATTATGTGAAAGGGCCGGCACCTCTGCCAACCGTGGCACGATTACCGGATTGTATACGGTGTTGGTGGAAGGGGATGATATCAATGAACCGATTGCCGATGCACTGCGCGCCATACTGGATGGCCATATCAACCTGACTAGAGATCTGGCGACGCAAAATCATTATCCCGCCATCGATGTCCTCAGCAGCATCAGCCGGGTGATGGACGATATCATCGATCCCGAACATCGCCGGTATGCCAATAAGTTGAAGGAAACCCTGGCCGTTTACCGCAAAGCGGAGGACCTTATCAACATTGGCGCATATGTTGCCGGAAGTAATCCAAAAATCGATTATGCCATTGAGTTGATTGAGAAAATCAACAGCTATTTAAGACAGGATATCGACGCGACGACCGATTTTCGGGAAAGTATCTCTCAGCTGGCCCAGCTGTTTGAGTCCTGAATATCCCTCAGTCTCATATCTCCCAAATTAATATCAATCGTCGCAAAAACGATGATTTCAGTTGTCAGTCATAGGGTTCAAGGGTTCAGGAGTCAGATAACAGAAGACAGAAGTCAGATGACAGTGACTGGTTGGCAGGAACAAGCCGTCAGTGACGAGTGGCTAAATACCAAACACCAAACACCAAACACGAAACGCTGAACCCTGAACCTTAAAACCTGACACCCGAAACCTGAAACCTGAAAAATAACCGTGTTTTGTAAATGACGTGCGGGGCGCAACTGCATGTATCGATTCAATCTAGAAGCGCTTTTAAACCATCGCCGCTACCAGGAAGAGATTCTGCAAAAAGAACTCGCCGGTTTAAAAGTGCGCCTTGCCGCCGAAAAAGATAAATTATGGGTCCTGAGGCAAAAAAAACGAAAATACGTGCAACAGCTTCAGGAAAAACAAACCGATGGACGCCCGGCATCAGAAATTAAACTTTTTGTTGATTTTGTGGATCAACTTTCGAAAGAAATGGAAACCCAAAAAAATAACGTCCTAGAAGCGGAGCGCAAATTTAATCTAAAGCGCCAGGATTTAATTGCCGCCATGAAAAAACGTAAAACACTGGATCGCTTGAAAGAAAAGGGTCTCCAGGCCTATGAGCAAAAACAGCTAAAAAAGGAGCGTGGCTTCATGGATGAAGTTGCCAGCCGCCAATTTAACCAGAAATCCTGACCGTTATCCCCCCGCCTGTGCCATTCTCTCTCACACCTGTGAATCAGACGCCGTTGCGCCGCCGAGGTAAAGATTTACCATTACAGGAAAATATTGCCGCAAAAAATCGGGTTCACCCGCGCTGAAACCGTTGATTAAATGGGTATCACAAACGACTCATCTGTGGAACGATACTTAATTATTCTATTTAATTTCAAATATATAAGAAGATTTATAGAACGGGTTGCCGGAATCTTCCCGGCAACCGGCATCTTTACTATAGCTTGGCACGCTTGATGCAGAAAGCAATGCCGGTATCGTTTTTTAATCTGGTAATAGGAAATAAATTATGTCGTCTAACGCGTTCATGTTGCCTGTTTTGCCTCAGACACCGACTCCCGATGTAAATCCTGCCCCCGGCAATGGTGCGGCTGCCGTTAAGTCCAGCCGACCGGGTGTATCATCAGATCAAGGCAAGAGCTTTTCGGCAACTTTGAACCAAATTTCCGATCGTAACCACCGCCGCGACCTCAAATCGACCGCTGCCGACAGACCGCCGCTAAGATCCAGACGTTCGCATACCGGGCCGGAAAACCCCGGAAAAATGCGTAAAACCAGTGCGCCGACACGGGATGACATGGCAGAAAACGGGGCGCCTGTGTCCGGGGAGAAAACGCCATCCAATTGTCGGCAGCAGGCCTTCGATTTGATGCCGTATTATCTTATGAATGTTTCATTGGCGGATGATGGTTCTTTGGTGGTGGCACCGCCGTCTGATTCAACCACCGGCCCCAGTTTGGGCAGGCTCAGCGATTTGATCGGATACCTGCAATCGCATGGGCAGAGCGTTCAGAACGGGCGGGTGGGCATCGGCCCCTTTGAGCAGCTGCAGGCCAATATCTCACCGGAAGCGATTAACCGATTTCTCAGTGCCTGGGTCATCCACCATCAGAAAAGCGGTGACCTGATGGGCAAGCCTGCCCCGGAGGGGATCTCAAAAGGTCAGCCGGAGTTCGCCGGGGCCCAGGTAAACGCGCCCCTTAACCCGCTGATGCATCTTGCGGGCATCACCGGACCCGCATGGGCATTACATCCGGATGCCGGCGGTTCCGGTGGGCTGAAAACGGGTGCCGGTATGGAAGGGGCCGATTTAAATGCGGATCACCTTCTTAAAATACTGTCGCCGTCGCAGCCGTCAGAAACCGGTATATCCGGAAATGCCAAAATGGCGGTCGCGGGCCTTGAGGGCCGTTTGTCGTTCGGGGCATCCGGCGATTCAAACGCTGAAACCCTTTTGGAAGCGCAATCACGGCATCCGAGCGAAAATTTTCAAACCCTAAAGAACCGGGCGGCGCTTAAAGTCGCCGCGGAGCAATCTGCCGGTCCGAATTCAGGTGGTGCAGGGGTTACCGCCAAGCCGCCGGAAGAGGCCTTCGGCATCAAAAGCGCTGTTCCCAAAAGTGAGATTCTGCCCCTTGACGCACTGGTTGATAAAATCAGCCGGATCAATGCGGATGGCAAGGACAGCGGCTTTTCGTTCTCACAGGATCAGCTGCCGCAACATCTGACCAGGCTTGAAAATGCATCCCAACCATCCGAAGGCGCCCGGCCCGGCCTGATGTCGCACACCCTCAATCAAATTGTTCAAAAAGCCGTGCTGTCGTTTGCCAATGGGCAACATGAGGTTCAGATCGATCTGAAACCGGATTTCTTAGGGCATATCCGGATGCACATCGTTACCGAGAGTCAGCAGGTCGCCGTCAGAATTGTGGCCGAGCTGCCCTTCGTCAAGGACATGCTCGAAAGCAACTTGAATCAATTAAAAGCCGAATTACAGGCGCAGGGTCTGGAAGTTGATGAACTGGAGGTCTCCGTCTCGCATGATTCCCAGGCCGATGATGATAAACACCAAAAAGCGGCTGAAGTGCTCCGGTCGCGGGCTTCGAAAAACAGCCATTTTCCCGATGATGCGGACGCTGTTGAGCAGACTGACATACACACCGGCTTCGGCGGTGGGACGGCAGAAACCGCCATCGATTATTTTGCATAACGCCAGCCGCAGAAGACGTTGCGACCGGCGCTCATGAAACCGGAAAACATGCCGTGAGGTTAAAATGACAACAATAACACCCATAGATTCAAGCGCGAACGCCACCAATTCCAAATCGAGCGCGTCGGGGAACGTCCTGGGCAAACATGATTTTTTGAACATGCTGATTGCCCAGCTTCAGCACCAGGACCCGTTGAACCCCGCCGACGGTACGGAATTTACGGCCCAATTGGCGCAGTTCAGTTCTCTGGAGCAGCTCAGCAATATCAATGCCAGCCTTAAGAGCATGGAGCAGTTTCAGGCCGCGCTGACCCATTCCCAGGCGGTGTCTTACATCGGCAAGCAAATAACCGCCTTCGGCAACGGGCTGCAATTAAAAGACGGGCAGGCGGCGACATGTCGTTTTGAGTTGGGGGCCAACGCCGCAATGACGGCCATCAGCGTGTATGATGCCGCCGGAGGCTTTGTGAATTCTTTTGAGACCGGTCCTCTGGGTGCCGGCAGACAAAGCGCCACATGGAACGGGCTGGATTTGGGCGGCAATCCGATGCCGCCGGGAGTGTATCGTTTTGAAATCCAGGCGGTCGACAGTGCCAACCAAAGCGTCAGCGTCACTCCCCTGATGAGCGCGGTCGCCACCGGCGTATCGTTTAAAGATAACACGGCCTACTTGATTACGGAGCTTCAGACAGTGGCGATCGACGATGTCATCGATGTTTCTGAAGCACCGCCGCAACCGGCCGCGGTTGCGACGAACCCAGGAACAAATTCGAATGAACAACCTAATGGAGGGCTATAAAAATGATCGGTTCCCTGTTTGCCGGTGTATCCGGCCTGAATGTCAATTCAAAGGCGTTGAATGTTATCGGAGATAACATCGCCAACGTCAACACCACGGCTTTTAAATCCAGCCGCTCTTCGTTTGCCAATATTTTGAGCCAATCGCTGACCGGTACCGGTGCCAGCGAGGTCGGCAGGGGGGTGGAGTTCTGGACCGCCACCCCCATGTGGAGCCAGGGCTCGATTGAAAATACCACCAACCCCACGGATATGGCCATTAACGGAAGAGGATTTTTCACGTTGCGCGACAGCAGCGGCGCATATTTCTACAGCCGGGCAGGCGATTTTGCATTTAACCGCGACGGCTTTTTGGTCAATCCGGATGGCCTCTATGTCCAGGGCTATGAAGTTCTTTCCGTCAATCCTGACACCACCCTGAATTTAGGCGCCATTTCCGATATCAACGTGCCGGATCAGAGCACCGACCCGCCGTCGCCAACGACTGAATTTGCCATGGATGTCAATCTGGATGCAGGCGCTGCGGATTTGGACACCTATTCGACCAATCTTATTATCTACGATTCCCTGGGCAATGCGGTCCCCATGACCATTAGCTTTCAAAAACAAATTGCCAATCAATGGGATGCCACGGTCAGTTTGCCTGTAGGTGCCCTTGGGGCAGGGGGAAGTATCGTCATTAATAATGGTAGTTTTACATTTGATGGGACCGGTTCTTTAACCGCGGGCGTTGACCCGACAATTGTTATCACCGGGCTGGCCGGCGGAGCGGTCAGTCCTCAGACCATTATCTGGGATATGTTTGATGATGCGACCGGTGCAACCAATGGCGATCTCACCCAGTATGCCAACCCATCCGCCACGACTTTTCAAACCCAAAACGGGTATACCTCCGGCGTGCTGCGCGGCGTGCATGTTGATGATTCCGGTGTTGTCACCGGGTCCTATTCCAACGGTCAGCTGGCGCCCCTTTTTCAGGTGGTACTCTCGGATTTTCCCAATTATTACGGATTGAGCAAATTGGGTAAAAATCTGTATACTGAAACCCGGGATTCCGGGCAGTCCATGCCCGGGACGCCCCAAAGCGGACGACTGGGAGCGATTAGCCCGAGTTCGATCGAAATGTCCAACGTGGATCTGGCCCAGGAATTTGTGAAAATGATCACCACCCAGCGGGCCTTTCAGGCGAATTCGCGGGTGATCACCGCCAGCGACGAAATCCTGGCCGAACTATTGAATATTAAACGCTAACCCTAATCCAGTCGGCGGTATTGCGGCGGTCGCGGGCGGACTCATTTGAAATTCCGTCCGTTTGAGACAACGCGCCAGCGGCCGCCGCTCTGAAAGCAAAGTGGTGGAAAGATGATTAAAGTAACGCGACTCAATGATGCCGTGCTAATGGTCAACGTGGATCGGATACAGTCTTTGCAGGCCATCCCCGAGACGGTGATCACATTTACCAACAACGATAAAATCATGGTCAAAGAACCGCTCGAAGAGGTGTCGCAGAGAATTGTCGAGTATCAGCGCACGGTTAATTCAAAAGTGGTAAACAGGGACTATCCATCCCCGGATTTTCCATAGGGTAGTCAAAACCGATCCCTGCTGCCAGACAACGCCGGGCAAACAGCGAAATCTCAACCTCCCAATCTCGCTGCCTCAAAAATAGACGGTCAGCATTTCGGGGAGCGCTCAAGGCTCCCCCTTTGCTGGCGTTTGCACCTACCTTCGGTTTGTCATGCTTGCCTTTAATCATCGTCAAACTGTTGACAAAAAACGGTGAAAATTGACATTCAAAACCGGATCTATCCCGGGGGTTGCGTCTGTTTTTGTCCCGGTGCTGCCAGCAACCTGTTTATCTTTCCGGGCAACGCATCGGCGATAGCCGTTTTTTCTTTTGAGTTCAGATGATTATCGGCTGTCGCCGTCATTTCTGCATTTCAGCATGCCAATTCCTGCCAATGGCACAATACTTGCTAAAAATATTGAAAATAATTGGAATTTTGCGGATTTCCGGGAGCTTTCGCTTCCGGAGCCGGATCAGGTGATCACAGGAGCCTTTCCGGCTTTTGAATGCGAGGGCCGGGCCTGCATTCGCCGAATACGGGACCGGGTTCATGATGATTTCTTTGTTTATCTATCGAAGCGCTATAGGAGCTATCCAGTGGATATTACGACATTAATTGGAATTTTAGTCGCATTCGGTCTGGTCATCATTTCGATTTTGATGGGTGGTGATGGGACCTGGTTTATCAATTACCCCTCGATAATGATTGTTCTGGGCGGAACCATGGGAGCGACGCTTTTATCCTACCCGCTCTCAGAGGTGCTGAGTGTGTTCAAGGTCGCTAAAAACGTTTTTTTACACCGTTCCCAGATTGCCGGCGAATTCATTCCGCTGATGTCGGGTTTTGCCAAAAAGGCCCGGCAGGAGGGTATCCTGTCGTTTGAATCCCAGCTCAAGGATATCAGGGACCCTTTTCTGGCCCGCGGCATCCAGATGGCCATCGACGGCATGGAGTCATCGTCCATCGAGGAAGTGATGTCCATCGAGATCCAGTACCTGGAAGAACGACACCGGCTGGGTTCCGAAATATTCACCACCATGGGAACCTATGCGCCGGCGGTCGGGATGCTGGGTACCATTATCGGGCTGGTGCAGATGCTCATGCAGATGGAAGATCCCAGCCAGATCGGTGCGCCCATGGCGGTAGCCCTGTTGACCACTTTTTACGGAACCATGCTGGCCAATCTCCTGTTTTTACCTGTTGCCGGCAAACTGAAAACGCGCAGCAAACAGGAAGTTCTGGTCAAACAGATGATTCTCGAAGGTGTAATTGCGATTCAGTCCGGCGACAACCATCGCATCGTCGAACAGAAATTAAAGGCTTTTATAGCGCCCAAAGCACGCCTATCCGCGAGTGCTGAACCGGCGAAAGCTTAAATGATGAAAAGAAAAAATCAAAGATCCGGGCTCAACAAAGGAGAAGACCCCGCCAGCGGTTGGGAAATTATCTACTCCGGTTTTATTCTCATTTTGCTGTGTTTCTTTATTATGCTGTGTTCGTTTTCTACCATGGAGGAGGCCAAGATCATGCGATTTGTGCGCTCCTTTACGAATGCGGTTAGTTTTTTCCCCGGCGGGATGCGATTTGAATCCGGTACGGTGGTACTGCCGGAATCACCCGGAATGGTCTCAAGCCGGAGTCAGCTCGCTAAACTTTTTGAAGATCTTGAAATGCTCTCGGATCGATTCAATCTGAAAGATAAGATCGAACTGCTTTTTTCCCGCGAAGGCCTGGTGATGCGCCTGTCCGAACATACCCTTTTCGAATCGGGGCAGGCGTCCATTTCGCCGCAGGCGCTTGAGCTGCTTGAAAAGATCGGTGTGATCATCGCCCAGACGACGTATCTTATCCGGATTGAGGGACACACCGACAATGTCCCCATCCACACCGCGATGTTTCCATCAAACTGGGAATTATCCACTGCCCGGGCGGTCAATGTCCTCAGGTATTTTATTAAGCACCACCGCATTGATTCGCAGCGACTGTCGGCGGAAGGATTCGGTGAATTTCAGTCCCTGGTCGCCAACGATACAGCTGAAAACCGGGCTAAAAATCGGAGAGTTGAGGTGATTTTTATGCGGCCGGACCGCAAAGATACAACGATCGAGGAAAGCCTGTGATAAGACGACGACAGAATTCCGCTGGCGAAGAAACCAATTCGACGCGCTGGCTGACCACCTTTAACGACCTGGTGACACTGCTGATGGTTTTTTTTGTGCTGCTATTTACGATGAGCAGCATCGATGCCAGAAAAATGCAGGACTTTCAATATGCATTGCAAAGCGGGCTGGGAATTCTGGAAGAGGGCCGTATGGTCGATATCAGTGTCAAAATGACCCAGCCGGTTGAGGACATGTCGCATATCGGCACACAGCCCGAGGGCACCAAAGTTTCTCCAAGTGAGACGCTCACCGGACTTTTAAGCGATAAGCTCATCAAATCTTTGGAGGCCGATTTTGGAATTCAGGTCGCCCGCACCCATCAGGGAATTCGGCTTTCTTTTGAAGACCAAATTGTTTTTGATTTCGGCAAAGCGGAGATCAACCCGGCAGGCGCTAAAATGCTGGACCGGATCGCCCAAGCGATCAATAAAGTGCCCAATTCGGTGCGGATTGAAGGCCACACAGACAATATTCCCATCCAAACCGTACGATTTCCCTCAAACTGGGAATTGTCGGTGGCGCGGGCCGTGAATGTGGTCAAGTATTTCGCCGAGGTCTGCAAAATCGATCCACACAGGCTTTCAGCGGTGGGATATGGTGAATCTCGACCCGTCGTCGCCAATAATACCGCCGCCAACCGCATGAAAAACAGGCGTGTGGAAATTTTATTGATAACGGAGGACAATAAGGAAAATGCAAAATAAGCTAATATTTCTGGTTGTGACGGTTTTATTGGTCCTGACGATTGGTCTTGCAGCCGGGTTTTTTATGATGTGGAGTAAGATATCGACTTTAAATTCTCCGGGAAACACGGCGGCCGCCACGCAGGGCCAAGCGACACTGGGAGCGCTTTTTTCCCTGGACACGTTCATTGTCAATCTCGCTGATCAGGAGCGCAGCCGTTATTTGAGAGTGACCATGGATCTTGAGCTTGGGGCGGCAGCCGATGTCGGAAAACTCAACGAACGGCTGCCCCAGATAAGAGACCGCATTTTGATGATACTTCCCTCCAAGCGCTTTGCCGACATTGCCAGTATGGAGGGCAAGACGGCACTGCGAGATGAAATTATCAGCAAACTCAACGGCCTGTTTCCGGAAAATGTGATTACCAATATCTTTTTTACTGAATTTGTCGTCCAATAAATTATCGCCCTATGTCCAACCAAATACTGACCCAAGAAGAAATTGATGCCCTGCTTTCCGCCATGGAGAGAGGCGATGTTGATCTCGACCAAGAAGCAAAGAAAGATGTCGAAGCGGCACCTTACAATCTGATGTCGCAAAACATTATGTTGCGAGATCAATTTTCTGCACTGGAAGAAGTTTATGATAAATTCACCCGGCTGATGCAGTACACCCTGTCATCTTCCCTGCAGGGAAACATTTTAATCGAGTTTGTTTCGACCGAGATGGTTAAATACAAGGAATTCATCAGCGCATTTTCGAGTCCGACAAGCTTCACTTTATTCGGTATGCCGCCTCTGATCGGTACCGCCCTGCTGTGCATCGAGCCCAATCTTGTCTTTTCTCTGATTGATTGTATGTTTGGCGGCGATGGAAAACCCACCACCCGCGTACGCGAATTTACCCAGATTGAATTACGGATGATCAAAAAGTTAGCCGGCGACATCTTAGCGAAATTCCAGGAAGCCTGGTCAAATGTCTACCTCTTAAATATGACATTGAAAAAGATGGAGACAAAGCCGGAATTTGTCCAGTTGGTGCCGCCGAATGATATTATGCTGATTGTCGTTTTTGTCATAAAGGGCGCGGAGTTTTCCGGCAATTTTCATTTTGCCATTCCCTACCTGATGATGGAACCGATTAAAGAAAAGCTGTCACTAAAATATTTGCGGGACAAGGATACGGAAAATTCATGGGCGCCACAGCTGAAAGACCTGTTAAAAAATACGCCGGTTACCGTAATTGCTGAATTAGGGAAAACGACGCAAACCGTTCGGGACTTATTAAATCTTCAAGTTGATGATGTCATCAAACTGAAAAGCGGACCGGATGATCTCATTTTTATCAGTGTGGATCAAGTCCCAAAATACCAGGGGTATCCGGGAATCATAAAAGGAAGTCGTGCCGTTGAAATCGTGAAATTGTTAAATTCAAATGGAGGCAAAAATTAACCATGGTTGCTCCTGATAAAGAAAAACAAACATCTGAGGAAGAAAAACAAAAACAAGATGTCAGTGCATCTGAGGTTGCGGCCGCAGACGATAACCCATCGGCGGATGGAGAATTAAAGGCTCCGGGGAGATTGAAGCCCGGTGCTGAAGACGATACCAAATCTTCGGAAAATATGGATTTTCTTCTGGATATTCCGCTGGAAATTTCGGTTGAGCTCGGCCGAACCAAAATGCTGATCAATGAACTGCTCAAGCTGGGACAGGGCTCTGTGGTCGAGCTTTCCAAGCTGGCCGGGGAGACACTGGAAATACTGGCAAATCAGAAGCTGGTGGCCAGAGGTGAAGTCGTTGTGGTTAACGAAAAATATGGCGTCCGCCTGACCGAAATTATCAGCCCTGTCGAACGCATTGAGAGGTTGAAATGAATGCAACACCGGACATGCTTTCCACGGCTTTTAAAATGCTGGCCGCCCTTGGAATTGTTTTGGGCGGGCTGGGAATCTTCTTTTTTTTCACAAAGCGGCTGATGCGCAAAGACACCGGCCGTGCCCACGATAAGATGATTCGCGTGTTGGCCAATCAGTATGCGGGTATCAAAAAAAGTATCTCTTTGATTCAGGTTCCCGGCGCCCTTCTGGTCGTCGGCATATCAGGTGATTCGATTCGGTTGTTGACCCAGATTGAAGACAAGGGCATCCTGGACCAAATTCAAAAAGAAGGAACCGGGCTCGGCGCGCCATCATTTTCCGATCACCTAAATAAAATCAAAAGCCGCTTCCTGGCGTCGAAAAGCGGTGAATAATGTTAAAGTATCTGCATATGCGTGGTCGTCCTGAACCCAAATCAAGTGTTACATACTGCTCGTGTGGCGTTTATCGCAAAAACAGGCGTGTCTTGTATTTGCATGGGTTTTTGCTGGTGGCGGTGCTTTTCGGAATGGGTCTGGGCGCCGTCTTGTTCGTACCCCAGAGCAGCACAGCGGCGACGCCGGAGGTCGCTGCCCCCTTTATCTCCATCGGAATGGACGAAACCAAGGATCCCGGGAAAATGACGGTCGTACTGCAGATCTTTCTGTTGATGACGATTCTTTCCCTGGCACCGGCCATTTTGATCATGTTGACCTCTTTTACGCGGATCGTCATTGTACTGTCACTGCTTCGCAGGGCATTGGGAACCATGCAAGCACCGCCAAATCAGGTGCTCATCGGACTCGCATTATTTCTGACATTTTTCATTATGACACCGGTATGGCACAGCATAAATCAAAATGCCCTGCAGCCCTATCTAGACGACAAAATCGGTCAGCAACAGGCCTTTCAAAATGCAGCTGAGCCTTTGCGCAAATTTATGTTTAAGCAGACCCGCGAAAAGGATCTGGCCCTCTTTGTCGATATTGCCAAGGTCGAGCGGCCTAAAGACGTTGATGATATCCCGATTTCAGTTCTCATTCCCTCTTTTATTATCAGTGAAGTCAAAACCGCATTTCAGATCGGTTTAATGCTCTATGTGCCGTTTCTGATCATTGACATGGTGGTGGCCAGTGTTTTGCTTTCAATGGGAATGATGATGCTGCCACCGATCATGATATCGTTACCCTTTAAATTGATGTTATTTGTTCTGGCAGATGGGTGGAATTTATTAGTGGGTTCACTGGTTAGGAGTTTTGTATGACGCCCGAATTTTTAACCGGATTTTTTTTTGAAGCCATCAAAATAGCCATTACGCTGGCAGCCCCGATGCTGCTGGCGGGGTTGGTGGTTGGGTTATTTGTGAGTATATTTCAGTCCGTTACATCCATCAATGAGATGACAATGACATTTATTCCCAAGATGCTGGCGGTCGCCTGTGCGCTGTTATTCTTTCTGCCGTGGATGGTGCAGAAGATGGTTACGTTTACCCAAAATCTGCTTACCAATATTGTGATTTATATCCGTTAATATCGGCTGCAAGCCGAACGTTTTAGGATCGGTGCTTTAGAATGATATCGATTTCGATTCCATTGCCGCAACTGCAAATGTTTTTTCTCATTTTTTTGCGCGTCGGTTCGATTTTAATGACCATGCCGATCTTTAAGAGCAGAAGCATTCCGATTTTATTTCGGGCCGGATTGGCCCTGGCAACCAGCATGGTGCTGTTTCCAATTTTAGAATTGGAGAATTTCCCGGCCTTTACCGGTCTCACGGCGCTTGCCATAGGGATTTTCAGAGAGATCTTGCTGGGAATCAGTATCGGACTGGCGGTGAATTTCATTTTTGCCGGCCTGCAACTGGCCGGGCAATTGGCCGGCTATCAGATGGGTATGGCGATTGCCAGGGTGATGGATCCATCGACGGATCAACAGCTACCACTTTTAGGTCAATTCAACGAGTTGTTTGCGTTATTGATTTTCATTGCCATCAATGCACACCATTGGTTTATCCGGGCGCTGGTTGATAGCTATCAGCTGGTGCCGGTTTTTGGTTTTCGAATTAGCGGTTCGCTGGTTGAACAGCTCGTCGGAATGGCGGGGAATATGTTTGTGATCGCCGTTAAATTAGGGGCACCGGTCATCGCCGTATTACTGCTCAGCAGTATTGCATTTGGGTTGATCGCGCGCACGGTCCCCCAGATGAACGTATTTTTTGTGGCGATGCCCTTAAAAATTGCAGTGGGTCTGTTATTTTTTGGCCTTTGCCTGCCCTATTTTTCATTATTTCTGAAAACAACGTTCAGCAAGCTGGGAGATACGGTTTTGCTGATTCTAAAAGCAGTTTCATAGCGGGAATTTGAGGTAACACATGCCGGAAAGAGGCGGACAGGAACGAACCGAAAAGGCAACCCCGAAACGAAGGCAGAAGTCAAGGAAACGTGGTCAGGTTGCCCAAAGCAGAGAGATCCCGTCTGCTTTGATCTTAATGGCCACCCTGGTTTTTTTTTATTTTGCCGGGTCGTGGATGTTCTGGAACATCTCTGAGTTTATCGGGGGCGTATATCAAGACCTGGACACTTTGCGGCTTAACAGCGTGTCCGATGTCAGTACATTTTCCGTGGATATTTTTCAGAAGCTATTTTTGATTTTGATGCCCTTTTTTGCTCCTATCCTGATTGCCGGTCTGGTCGGGAATATCGGTCAGGTAGGATTTGAGATTCATGGCGAGCCCCTGGCGCCCAAACTGGAAAAGCTCAATCCGATCGCCGGATTTAAACGAATTTTTTCCCTGAAATCACTGGTGGAGCTTGCCAAGTCCATTATGAAGCTCCTTATTGTCGGCGGTATTTCTTATATACTTATCAAAGCGGAAGTGAGGGAATTCCCTCCCCTGATACAGCAGGGGGTTGCCGAAATTCTCCTTTTTATCGCTCAGGTGGCATTTAAAATTCTTTTTTTTGTCTGTCTGGCACTTATCGTTCTGGCGTTTTTTGACTACATTTATCAGCGCTGGCAATTTGAGAAAAGCATTAAGATGACCAAACAGGAAGTAAAAGATGAACGCAAGCAAACCGAAGGAGATCCGAAGGTCAAAAGCAGAATTCGAAAAGTACAGCTTGAAATGGCGGCTCGCCGGATGATGGAAGCCGTCCCCGAGGCGGATGTCGTTATCACCAACCCCGCCCATCTGGCCGTAGCGCTGAAATTTGAGGCCAGCGAAATGATTGCGCCGACTGTCGTCGCCAAAGGTTCCGGCCATATTGCCGAACGAATCAAAGAGATTGCAAGGGAGCATCAGGTGCCGATTGTCGAGGACAAGCCGCTGGCCCAGGCGTTGTTTAAAATGGTGGAAATCGGCGCGTTTATTCCGGTAGAACTCTATCGGGCGGTCGCCGAAATTTTGGCATATGTCTATCGACTCAGAGGAATGTATCAGACAGCTTAATTTATTCAAACCTTTCCCTGGCGTTCTAAGCGGATTGGCTTGATTTTCGAGTAAGGAAATAGCATTGGCAAATCAGACCCAAATTACTGGTCAACTTCCAACTATCGCTAAAAACAGTGATGTCCTTATGGCCCTGGCTGTGGTGGGCATTCTGGTCTTTATGGTCATGCCTTTGCCGACATTGCTGCTCGATTTACTCCTTTCATTCAACATCACCGTGTCTTTGATAATTCTTTTGGCCAGTATGTATGTACAGCGACCCCTGGAGTTGTCTGCGTTTCCTTCAATTTTGCTGCTGGGCACGTTGTTTAGATTGTCTTTGAATGTCGCCTCCACCCGCATCATTTTGCTGCACGGCAACGAAGGCACAATGGCCGCCGGCAAAGTGATAATGGCTTTCGGCGGTTTTGTCGTCGGAGGCAACTATCTGGTGGGAATTATCGTGTTTCTAATCCTGGTGGCCATTAATTTTATGGTGATTACCAAAGGGGCCGGACGAATCGCTGAAGTGGCTGCAAGGTTTACCCTGGATGCCATGCCCGGCAAACAAATGAGCATCGATGCGGACCTGAATGCGGGCATCATCAACGAACAGGAAGCCCGTCGCCGGCGTGAAATTATCGCTTTGGAGGCTGAGTATTACGGGGCGATGGATGGTGCCAATAAATTTGTGCGGGGTGATGCTATTGCCGGGATCGTTATCACCTTAATAAACATTATTGGCGGACTTGCCATCGGTGTTTTTCAAAACGGAATGAGTTTTGCGCATGCCGCTCAGAATTATACCTTGCTGACGATCGGAGACGGCCTGGTCACCCAGGTACCGGCCCTCATCGTGTCGACGGCAGCAGGGGTGATTGTTACCCGGGCCGGTGCGGAATCAAGTCTGGGAGAAGAAATTACGGCTCAGATTTTGATTCAACCCAAGGCCATTGCCGTTGCATCCGGCGTTCTTTTTGGATTTGGTCTGGTGCCCGGGCTTCCGGCGATTCCTTTTATGGCCCTGGCGTGTCTGTCCGGTGGATTGGCCTTTTTTGTTTTCCAATCTATCAAAGAAACTTCCCGGGCGGAAGAAGAGCAAAAAAAGCAGGAAGAAAAAACCATTCCCGGTGACCAGTTTGATGTCCTGCCGCCGTTGGATACGCTTGCGATTGAGGTTGGATACGGGCTTATTCCTTTGGTGGACATCGAGCAGGACGGGCAGTTGTTGGATCGAATTAAATCGCTTCGCAGGCAGATTGCACGCGAGGTCGGCATTATCGTTGCACCGGTTCATATCCAGGATAATATGCAGCTGAAGCCGGGTGAATACGCCATCCTGCTTAAGGGCAATGAAGTTGCCAGAGGGGAGTTGATGAACAATTACTATCTGGCGATGAATCCGGGGACTGCCGAAGATGAAATAGACGGCATCCCGACGAAAGAGCCCACCTACGGGTTGCCGGCACTGTGGATAAAGGAAGATGCCAAAGAAAATGCCCTGGCAAAAGGGTTTACGGTCGTGGATCTGGCAACCGTAATGACGACGCATTTATCTGAAATCGTTAAAAAGCATTGCCACGAATTGTTGGGCCGGCAGGATGTTCAGCAATTATTGGATAATTTGAAAGATACCCATCCTAAAGTCGTCGAAGAATTGGTTCCCAATTTACTACCCCTGGGAGGCGTCGTTAAAGTATTGCAAAATCTACTGCGGGAACAGGTTCCCATTCGGGATCTGCTGGCGATTTTAGAAGCGCTGGCCGACTGGGCCCCCGTAACCAAAGATCTGGATATATTGACCGAACGCGTGCGGCAGGTGCTGGCACGTACCATAACCAAGATGCATCTGAACGCGGAAAGCAAGATTGTGGCCATCACCCTGGGCCACAGCGTCGAATCAGCGATTTCCGGGGCATTGCAACAAACCGACCAGGGGACCTTCTTGTCGATTGACCCTGCGATTGCGCAACAGATAATGAACAACCTGGCGCGCAGTCTGGAGAAAATGTCTTCTACAAACCACCAGCCGGTTGTGATGTGTTCGGCCCAGGTGCGACCCCATTTTAAAATGCTGGCAGATCGGTTTTTGCCCTATATTACTGTTTTGTCATATGACGAAATACTCAGCAACATTGAAATACAATCCATAGATATGCTGGAGCTTACCCATGCAGATTAAACGCTTTGAAGCCAGAGATATGACGACGGCCTTAAAATTGATCAAACGTGACCTTGGCCCTGAAGCTGTGATTTTATCAGCGCGAAGCCTGAAGGTCGAGAATCGATTTTTGGGCTCGGTAAAAACAGCCGGCGTCGAAGTAACCGCGGCAACCGATTCTTACCATTCTGCGGCTTCATCAAATGCGGAACCCTATTCGAGCGTTCTATCGGTTGATGCTTCCGGCGGCGGACGCCGGAAAAAGATGTTTACGAATTCTTTTCAGAACCGGACAAAATCACTTGTCCATCGACGGTCACTCCCTGATTACGGCAACCGTCATAGCCGCCAAAAGGGTGATACCTTAGCCGGCATCTTTCAGCATCTTCTGTCACAAGGGGTTAACCGCGACGTTGCCAATGACCTTATCGAATTCATCAAAAAGGAAATCCCGGCAAAGCAAACCGATATAAAGGATAGAATCATTTCAAAAATCACCGCTGCGCTCGAACGAAAAAGAAACATACCCGGACGGGCCTCTCGGACAAAAGCCGGTCCGAAGATTTTGGCCTTTATCGGGCCCAGCGGTGTCGGTAAAACAACGGCAATCGCCAAACTGGCTGCCAGGCAAGCCATCGAGCGCAACAAGAAGGTTGCCCTCATTAGCATCGATTCATGCCGCATTGCGGCCACAGCGGAGCTGAGAATTTACGCCAAGGCCATCGAAATTCCCTTTAAGACAGCAGCCACCCCTTCCGCTTTTGCCGCGGCTGTAAATGCGTACCGTAAATATGACCTTGTCCTTGTCGATACGCCCGGGATCAATCCCGAAAACAACAAGGAGATTGATGATCTTCGGTCTTATTTTGAAGCGATCGGATCAATTGAGGTTCACCTGCTTTTGAGTGCAGGGACCAAAGAAGCCGATCTTTACAATACGATTGCGTGCTTGCGGGAAATCCCAATTCAGCACCTGGTTTTCACCAAACTAGATGAGAGCACCACCTTTGGTAATCTGATCAATTTGCTGTTTGATAATCAATACCCCCTGTCTTTTCTGACAACCGGTCGACAGGTTCCGGATTCCATCGAAACCGGATCGGTAAAGAAAATTGTAAAATGTTTATTTGGCAGTTTCATGAATCATTCGCAAATTTCCAATTCCGGGACATCAAATCCAGTGCACCTGACAACTTCTCACGGCAGTGCCCAGGATGATTATGTCGCCAATAAAAATTCAGATGTGTTTCACTGTCCGGATTGTAAATGGACGTTAAAAATAAAGCCTAAAAACATGATCACCTTTTCGAGTGTTGAGGATGCGAAAACGCAGCATTTTGTGCCCTGCAGAGATTGTCAGCCGGCCGCAAACGACACGTTTCCGGCCGGCACTCCCAGAAAAGATAAGATTCGAATCTCTAGCTATTTGTAACGGTTGTTTGGGAGAGGAGCTGAAAATTTGATGGAGCCAAAACATTTTTCAAATAAAGTCATCCGTTTAGCTGACAGGGCCGTCAAGCATAAACCGGATCGGTCGCATAAATCGAAAAGACGGCGCATGTCCAATGCGCGCGTCATTTCCGTAACCAGCGGGAAGGGCGGTGTCGGCAAAACCAATATTGTCGCTAATCTCGGTTATGCGTTTGCACGACTTGGAAAAAAAGTTCTTATTCTGGATGCAGACTTAGGTTTGGGAAATCTGGATGTTTTATTGGGGCTTGCCCCAAGATTTAACTTATCCCATGTGATTATGGGCGAGAAATCGGTCAGCGAAATTGTTGTTGAGGGACCTGGCAAAATGCTTATCCTTCCGGCGTCTTCCGGTATTCAGGAATTGACCCAGCTGACCCAGGACCAGAAGGTTCAAATTCTCAGCGATTTGGACCAATTAATCAATGCCGTTGATATTTTGTTCATCGATACTGCGGCCGGTATTTCTTCAAATGTTATGGACTTTAACGTTACCGCCCATGAAATTATTGTGGTGGTTTCACCCGAGCCGACGTCAATAACCGACGCGTATGCGCTGATGAAAGTGCTCTCATTAAAGTACGCCGAAAAATGTTGCAAGGTCATCGTCAACTTAGCCGCCACAAGTCAACAGGGAAGAGAAGTATTTCGACAGCTCAACATGGTGACGGAGCGATTTTTAGATATGACGCTCGACTATTTGGGAAGTGTTCTATTTGATGCCAACGTCATTCAGGGCGTCAAACGTCAGAAACTTGTCAGTGAACTGTATCCGGATACTCAGGCCAGCAGGTGCTTTACTGATCTGGCCAGAAAAATATCGGCGTCATCACCGACACATGTGCCCCAGGGCGATTCCAATTTATTTTGGCACCATTTGATTAAAAACAATTTTGCATAATTGGAGAAATAAGGATTTATGGCACTTGCACGAACACGAACAAAAAAGGTAGCCCAAAAAGATCCGGTCTATCGCGACCAATTGATCACCGAGTACCTACCCTATGTGAAACGCATCGTTCATCGGCTGGCCGTACATCTTCCCTCGACTGTGGATATCGAAGATCTGATGAATGTCGGTGTTATCGGTTTGATCCAAGCGGTGGACCGCTACGATTCAACTCGAGACAATAAATTTATGACCTATGCGATCTTTCGTATCAAAGGGGCGGTGTTGAGTGAGTTGCGTGCACGTGATTTCCTTTCGAGGTCCAATCGACGCAAGATAAGAGAATTAGAGAATGCTTTCATGCGGTTGGAACAAAAGCTGGGCCGCGAGGTTGATGACCGGGAAGTGGCTCAGGAATTAGGGGTCGATCTCGAGCAGGTCCATCGCACCAAACAGATGTCAAGCATCTCTTTTATCAGTCTTGAAGAATTGGGCGTATCCTCTAAAGACGAGAAAGAAAAACTACTGAGTTACCTGGTTAACAATGATGATGACGCTTTGAGCCTTACGAAATTAAAGGAATTAAAGGAGGCTTTGGCGCGGGCAATCGAACAGTTGCCGGAAAAGGAACGTCTGGTTATTTCGCTATACTATCTGGAAGAATTGACAATGAAGGAAACCGGCAAGGTACTCGGAATAACCGAATCGCGCGTATCCCAGATCCATTCTCAGGCCATTTTGCATTTACGGGCGAAGCTGCGCAAACTAAAATTGCTGAACGAGGAATCTTAGATATAAAGAGACGCTCTAATGATTGCCGTTTGTCGCAGGTTTAAAGGGACTCAAATTCGGAAGTGGGAGGGCGAAAGGGTGAGATAAAATCTGAAATCAGAGGATAGAATCATGGTTGAAGATATTAATTTCCCCCAAAGAATACCCGCGGTATCTGCTACCGGAAGGGTCGATAAGGTCAACCGCAAAAAGCGCGAAGAAGAGAAACCGCCGTTTGAAAAATTCCTGGATCCGGAGGATCAAAAGGATAAGAAAAAGAAAAAAGATTCCGACAAAGTTAATATCATGGATAAAAACAAAAAGAACCAGACCCAGGATTCTGCGGATACCTCGAGTTCCACCGGCCCTGCAGAAGCAGAAGATGATTCGGATAAGAAACTCATTGATGTCCGGGTCTGATGTGGATTTGCGGCCTGCGACGAGCTCAGCCGAGTCGATTGCAGATTGAAATATCAAACTTATCGCGCATTCAAAATCCGCAATCCGCAATCTGCATTCCGAAATCTTAATTACGCCAGGGTAGAGACTTTCAGGAACATTCGGCATCCTTAAGATGACCTTTTTATTGTAAACGAATAACATTCGGTTTTCCGTCTGAGGCGGATCCGGAGTCGGGAGCAGAAATGGCATTGCAAACAATCAATTTATGGGAAATCCTTTTGGATGTAGCGCAAATCTGTTTAGGCGGTATTATTCTGTTATGCCTTATTCGAAATAAGATCAAATTCAAACAACTGCTGCTAAAAGCGCCCACCGGGGAAACCTCGCAGAAATTTAATACCGAATTTATTATCCAGGCCATCCGGCAACAATGCGACTTGGCTTTTACGCATATATTGGAAACCATCGATAAAGAGCGTCAAACCTTAGACGCTTATTTCGAATTAAGAGAAACGCAGATCGCATCAAAAATGCTGGTGTCCGCACCGGATCGCATTGTCGCTCCGATTTCGGATCCTGAGGGTGCAGATCAGAATACTGCGGATACGATCTACAGTGAAATTGAAAGCCTGGCCGGTCAGGGGGTGAGTTTAGATAATATTGCCGAAGATTTGAATGTCCCCAAAAGTGAGGTCGAGCTGGTTTTGAAACTCAAACGCCTGAGTGCTGAATCGGCTAAAAATAAAAACAACCCGCCAGCATGATCCCGCCTCAATATGTCCTTTCTGGTGTCAAGTTTTCTAAAAATGTTTCAAAAGTTGCAATTTCAGGTTCCAGTCAACGGGTTCAAAGGTTCTGAGCTCAGATAACTGAAGTCAGATGACAAACAGTGATTAGATTTCCGAGCAAGCAGTCAAGTAACAACCGGCTAAATGCCAAACATGAAACACGAAACACGGAACCCAGAACCGCTGAACCTTAAAGCCTGACACCCGAAACCTGAAACCCAGATTTATAAATTACCGGCGGGACGCAACACTAGGCAGATCGAGATAGAATCGGCAAAAAATACCGGATCCAGAGAGCTGAATTTTCCTTAGAATCAGGTTGTTTTAATTGCTGGGGACGGCGGGGCTGCGGAGGATGTGATTGTCAGTCCAATATATTTTATAACCAACCAATATCATAACAAAAAAAGCTAGAACAAATTTTTTGAAATCCGGCTTTGATCTCTTTTCCAGGGTCACAAATTTCGCGTATCATTGGTATGTGTCTTGCATTTACATTCCAGCGGATTGATTGCCGGCCTCTAAAAAGCGTCAATCTTTATCGGAAGAATGGTTCGGCATTCAATTTTTTTACCGCAAATTTGATATAAGGAGTTTGTCGATGAGTGGATCGATTTACATGGCCGCAACCGGTGCTCTGGCGTATGAAAAGCGGTTGCAGATTCTTTCCAACAATCTGGCCAATGTCAATACCGTCGGCTTTAAAAAGGACAGGGGTCGTTTTAGGGCCTTTGAACTGTCTGAAGCGGTCATTGATAAGAAATTGCCTGCCAGCTGGGACCAATCACAGGCGCCTGCACTCTGGATGCAATTTAGCTCATATACCGATTTTTCGTCAGGTGAAAAGAAAAAAACCGGTAATCCATTTGACTTGGCCATAAACGGCAGAGGGTTTTTCTGTGTCGAGACACCGGATGGTGTCCGCTATACGCGCAGGGGAGACTTTACGGTCAATGCAGACGAGATCCTGGTTACCCAGGAAGGCTGGCCGGTTCTGGGGCAGGGGGGTGAGATTCAGATAAAACTGGCGAAACCGTCCGATAACATACGAGAATTTTCGGTGTCCGAGGACGGTTTTGTGACGGTCGATGGATCTCAAGTCGATCGTCTCCGCATTGTTGATTTTACAAACGCTTCCGGACTCGAAAAAGCGGGCCATAATATTTATCGCGCCGTAAACCCGAGGACACTCCAGAACATGGATGAAGATATCAGTGTCAACCAGGGATTTCTTGAACTTTCGAACGTCGATGTTGTCAGAATGATGACCGAGATGATCGAGGTATTACGCGGATACGAGTCCTATCAAAAGACCATGCGATCCATTGATGAAATGAACGCCAAGCTGATTAATGATGTCGGAAGATCAGCCTAGTGGGAAGTTATTCGTTATGGGTGATTTGTTAGCGGCGCTTGCACCGGCAAAGTAAAAAATACAAATAACGAATAACAATTAACTATTAACAAATAACCGTTAAGTTACAGGAGGCAAAATGATACGCAGTTTGTGGACTTCAGCTACCGGCATGCAGGCGCAGGAACTTAATATTGACGTGATTTCAAACAATCTTGCAAACGTGAATACATCCGGTTTTAAAAAGAGCCGAGCTGAATTTCAGGATTTATTATACGAAAGCATGCGACCGGCCGGGGCGGCCTCTTCGCAAGATACGATCGTGCCGACCGGTATTCAATTGGGGCATGGCACGCGCCCTGCAGCAGTTCAGAAGCTCTTTTCCCAGGGAGATTTTCAGAATACCCAGAATGAGCTCGACTGGGCCATTGAAGGCGATGGATTTTTCCAAATTGAGTTGCCGAACGGAGAGACATCCTACAGTCGTTCTGGAGAATTTAAACTGGATGCCGACGGCCGCATTGTCAATCCGGACGGCTTCCCGCTGGTTCCGGAAATTACGATTCCAACCGACACGGTTTCCATTACAGTGGGAATGGATGGGACGGTCTCCGTTATTCAGGCCGGCGATTCCACTCCGAGGGAGATCGGTTCGATTCAATTGGCGCGTTTCATAAATCCGGCCGGGTTAAGGAGCTTGGGCAAAAACCTTTATGTTCCCACCGAAGCATCCGGAGATGAAATCACCGGTACCCCCGGCGAAAGAGGTTTTGGTACGATCGCCCAGGGGTTTCTGGAAATGTCCAATGTGAGCGTTGTCGATGAAATGGTCAGTATGATTACAGCGCAAAGAGCTTATGAGACCAACAGTAAAGTCGTCCAGACCGCGGATGACATGCTACAGATGGCCAATAACCTTAAACGGTAACAGACTAAAATGAATGCCTCTATCTTGATAGTTAAAAAATCGGAATGGCTTGGCTTTGGAGTGCTCATTTTTTTGATCACCGCATCTTTTCTGGCGCTTGCCGCCGAGCTTGCTGCTGCAGAAATAACCACAATTCGGGTTCGGGATCAGGTTGAAATTGAGAATGACGAGGTTTTATTAGGTCAGATTGCATCCATTGAGGGCAGCGATTCCCAATTTGTTCAGCAGCTAAAGGACATCTTAATTGGAAAAGCACCCCTGCCGGGCCGGACGCGCCAATACGAACAACGGCACCTTAAGATGCGTTTAAAGCAACATCGTATTGATTTGGCTGTCATTCACCTAGAGGGCCCCCAGACCGTTAGAATTTTGCGCAGTCATGTCGAAATCGATAAGCACAAAATAGAAAAAATTGTTTCTGACTTTATTACCCAAAATATTCTCGAACAGAACAATACGGTGCGAATCAAAGCGATTCATGTTCCTGAAAGCGTGGTTTTGCCTAAAGGTCGCATTGCTTACAAAGTGACGGCACCGAGCCCGCAGCAGCTGAAAGGGACCTGTTCAATCGCTATAGATTTTAGTGTGAATGGACATTTTGAAAAGAAGGTGCGCGCAACGGCCCTGGTTGAAGTATGGGGACCTGTGGTGGTAACGCGCAAACCGCTGGGCAGGTATAAGCCGATTACCGAAGACGATATTATGCTGCAAACGATGGACCTGACCAATCTGGCGGCCAGTGTCGTTAGCGACCCTGAAGCGGTATTGGGCAAGCGCACCAAAAGAGCCATCGGGGCACAAACCCCTTTAAGGACGGACAGTATCGAACTGCCGCCGTTGGTGAAACGCGGAGATCTGGTGGTGATCATCGCCCAATCTAATGGGTTGAGGATTACGACCCGCGGTGTTGTTAAGAAAAAAGGGCGCTTGGGTGATCGAATTCCGGTCGTCAATGTGGACTCTAAAAAAGTGCTTTATGCCCGTGTGATCGATTCCAACACTGTACAGGTGGATTTTTAAACCTTCTTATGATTGCAGGATAAGGAAAACCCATGATGCGAAAACTTACTTTCGGATTAATCGGATTAAATATCGTCGCTCTGTTATCCATGAGCCTTTCAGGTTGTGCCGTTAGCCAGCGGAAGATGGCGCCGGTGGCGGAGAAAATGCCCCTGAAAGAGAGGATTGAAATTGAAAAGCCGCCCTTACCGTCGGTTGAATCCAACGGATCCCTTTACGATCCGCGCAGCAACTTCAATGGTTTTTTCATCGACACCAAGGCCCGCTCAGTGGGCGATATTGTTACGGTTAATATTTCAGAGTCCGCCAGTGCCACAAATTCGGCGGATACCCAGACCGGTCGAACTTCCAGCCTGGAGGCCGGGATTGACACCCTTTTTGGCATGGAAGATTGGTATCGCAACAAAGTTCTGGACGAAATACCCAACCGGCTACCGCGACCCGATCCATTCGGGAATCCATCGGTTAAAGGCAGTATGACCAGCGATTTTGACGGCTCGGGAAGCACATCACGCAGCGGTGATCTCAGTGCCTTTATCACGTGCCGCGTCACCCAAGTGCTGCCGAATGGGAATCTGAAAATTGTCGGTTCACGTGAAGTTTTGGTCAACCATGAAACCCAGATGATTATATTGTCGGGCGTCATTCGGCCCCGCGATATCAGTGATGATAACGTTATCCTGTCTACTTTTGTTTCCGATGCGAAAATCGCCTATAGCGGAAGCGGAATCGTCAATGACCGTCAGCGCCCCGGTTGGCTGGCGAATTTGTTGAATTCAGTCTGGCCTTTCTGAAATGATGAAGTGAAGGAAAATAAACAATGACGATACATGTTCGAATACCAATTGTTCGCCGGTGGGTTGCTCCGGTTTTCTGCATACTGACAAGCCTGATCCTTTTGGTATCCAGTGCCGATGCGGTGCGAATTAAGGATATTGCCGATATAAAAGGGGTGCGCGGAAACCAGCTGGTGGGATATGGGTTGGTGGTCGGACTGGAAGGCACCGGTGACAGTTCTGATTCCCTGTTCACCATCCAATCCCTGGCCAGCCTGCTCGAGAAAATGGGCGTGACCGTACAGCCGGCTGATATTGACGATGTCGAAAATGTGGCCGCCGTCATGGTGACTGCCGATCTGCCGCCCTTTGCAAGTGCGGGCAGCCGAATCGATGTGCTGGTGAGTTCCATCGGTGATGCGGAGAATTTGCAGGGCGGAACCTTATTGTTTACCCCGCTGAAAGCCGCCGATGGCGGCGTGTACGCTGTGGCCCAGGGGCCGGTAAGCACCGGCGGATTTGCGGTTAGCGGAAATTCCGGTGATCAGGTTCAAAAGAATTTTCCCACCGTGGGCCGGGTTGTCGGCGGGGCGCTGGTCGAAAAAGAAATTTATTCAAATTTTAATCAAAAAGACGCCCTCACCTTGGCGTTGCACGCGCCTGACTTTACCACCGCCACGCGGGTGGCCCAGGCCATTAATCGTGCTTTTTACAGCCAGCTCGCCCATACCGAGAATGCCGGCGCCATCCGCGTGCGGATTCCTGAGAATTACCTTGGAAAAACGGTCCAATTCGTAACGATGATCGAAAGCCTGGGGGTGACCCCGGATATGGTATCCAAAATAGTCGTGAATGAGCGCACCGGCACCGTAATTATGGGTGAAAATGTGCGCATTTCGACCATCGCCATTGCGCACGGCAACTTGAGCATTCAAATTGATGAATCCCAGAATGTTTCGCAGCCGTTGCCGTTTTCGCGCGGCGGGGAAACCATTGTCACGCCGGAATCCGATGTCTTGGTAAAAGAAGGCAAAAACCCCTTATATCTGGTGGAATCAGGTGTCAGTATCGGTGAGGTTGTCAAGGCTTTAAATGCGCTCGGTGTCACGCCCCGTGATCTGATCGCCATTTTTCAGGCCCTTAAAGCGGCCGGTGCACTGCAGGCCGAATTGGAGGTGATCTAGTGGAAGATCCGTTATCTTTACCCAAATTACCGTTTAATATCACTGAGATTGTATATTCTAAAGAACGCATCCAGCGCGCGGTGGAATTAAATGAACATCCGAAAAGCGGGGATCAAAAAAATCCGGAGCTGCGTGATGCCTGTTTGCAGATGGAATCGCTGTTCATTCATCACTTGATGAAAGAAATGCGGGCCACGATTCATAAGTCCGATTTTATCAGTGGCGGTCGCGCCGAAGAAATCTACACTTCGATGCTGGATGCTGAGACCGCCAAAAAAATATCGGCAAAGGGCGGGATCGGCCTTGCGAAAATGCTGTTGCATCAACTGGGCGACCGCACCTCCGAGGCCAAGGAAGAAGAATGAAATTACTAAAGTTTTTGATAATTTATCCGATAATTTATATGGGAAACACCCTTTGACGATGGCGTCAAAAACTTACAGTCAGACCTCGATTGGAAGGCAGATTTTAAAAAAATAATTTCAATTATTAGGGACGATTCTCAAATGGAACATCTTCTGAAAAAACTGATCGAATTGCTCGAGCATGCGACGGAGCTCTATCAAGCGTTATTGGCAGTTGTAGAACAAGAAAAAGACGCTGTCGTAGGCCTGAATCTACAACAATTGAACCGGGCCTGTAAAGCCAAGGACAATTTGCTATTGAAATTGCGCATCCTCGAAGAACAGCGCGAACAGCTGATGGATAAATTGGCTTCTGGTTTGGAGTGCTCACCGCAAGAGATTTCTTTAACCCAGTTATCTCAATGGGTGGAAGAACCATATGCCGGTATGCTTCGTGAGCGCAGCACCAAGCTTCTATTGCTGATTAAAACCCTGCAAGAAGCAAATCAGCAGAATAAAACTATACTGACGCACTCGCTGGAACTGATTCAAGGTTCATATAATTTGTTAAACCATGCGATGGCAGCCGGCCCGGTATATTACCGGGGCGGTGATTTTCAGAATAACAGACAAACGGGCAAGCTGGTGTGCGGTGATATCTAATTAACCCATTGGGCCTTGCCAATGCAAAGGCTTTGCATCGGCAGCCTGGGTAACAAGAGGTTATCATGAATGACACAAAATTAAATCAAATCCTGTCCAAGGTAAAATCTATTCCCACAATGCCGGAGGCCGGCACTAAAATGCTTAGTCTTCTCGAAGAGCCGGATACCGAGATATCTGAAATAGAAGAGAGCTTACGTTACGACCCGGGACTGACCGCCAACATTCTTAAGTTAGCGAACTCGGCCTATTTTGGTATTCCATCCAAAATCGGCTCTTTGAGACAGGCAGTCGTGGTGCTGGGTTTTAAACGTCTCGTTCAACTGGTGGTCGCTTCATGCGTAAGTGCGGTCATGGACAAATCGGTTCCCGGTTATGATTTGCCGGCCGGGGATTTGTGGCGGCACTCGATTGCCGTATCCATTGCTGCCGAGGCGCTGGTAAAGGACAAAAAAAGGGGCGGGGGCCAGGATGTGTTTACGCCGGCGCTTCTCCACGATGTCGGCAAGCTGGTTCTGGGATCCTTTGTCAAAGAGGAACTGGAGGCCATAGAAAGTATTGCGGCTAAAGGCGTACCCTTTGTGGTTGCCGAGAATATGATTCTGGGTACCGATCATGCTGAAATCGGTGCGAAGGTTTTAAAGCATTGGAACTTTCCGTCAGATATCATCGAGGCGGTCCGGTGGCACCATGATCCGGATTCACCCGAAACCGTCAACATACAAACGGATATTGTGTATCTGGCGAATTTGTTATGCCAATCAACCGATACCGGCGCTGAAATCGGAGGTAATTCTGTCGAGCTGTCACCTGCGGTCATCGAGCGTTTAGGGGTTCAACTGGATCAATTCGAGGCTATTTCGGTCAAAATATCCCAGTGGGTGGATGAACTATCGGACGCCCTGGCATTTAACTAGAAGTTGTTTCAAAACCTCAGATCAGGTTCAAGGGCAAGGCGCAGGTCGATCGAGAAAGCGCAGCATACATGGGTATGAGAGCATTTATCGGAGGCCTGCAACGCAGCCATTGGGCCTCAGATGGGGTTTTGAAACCACTTTTAATGTGATTTGAAAACTATCGCATCCAAAAGGGAAGCATCATGTCAGATATTAATGGAATTTTGGATATCGCCGGCCAAGCGCTTATCACCCAGCAGCAGGCCATCAGTGTAACGAGCCACAATATTGCCAATGTGAACACTCCCGGGTATTCGCGCCAGCAGCTGGTGATGTCGACAAATGTCCCCTCGGATTCTGAGATCGGGCCGATCGGCAACGGGGTCAGCGGCGATTCGATCAAACGAATTTACGACCGGTTTTTAAATTCCCAGATCAACAAAGAGAGCCAGGAACTGGGCCGGTGGGATGCACAGAAAAATGCCGTTGAAACCCTGGAGATGATATTCAATGAAACCTACGGATCAGGATTGAACGAGGCAATGAGTGAATTCTGGAATGCCTGGCAGGCCTTAACCAACAATCCCGCCGGTACGACTGAGCGCCAAATTCTTGTGACCCGGGGGCAGTTTTTAGCCTCCACGTTTAATAGAGTGGATGCTGATCTCATCCGGTCCCAGCAGGATCTGGACCGCACCATCCAGGGAACGATTGCCGATATTAACCGGCTGGCGGAACAACTTGCCGACCTGAACGATAAGATTGTAGCCTCCGAGACCGGCACGCAAACCGCCAACGACTATCGGGATAAACGCGATCTGGCGCTAAAAGAGCTTTCAGAATTGATTGACATCGAGGCATTTGAAGATGCAAATGGCGCTTTTACAGTGCTTGTCGGTAACGGGCAGCCGCTGGTGAGCGGGACGGCGGTATGGCAATTGTCCACAGAGACCAATGCTTTCGGCCTTCAAGAGGTTGTCTGGGTCGATGATGCCGGCGGCACCCTAAATATTAACAGCGATATTTCCGGCGGTAAAATAAAAGGCTGGCTTGAGACGCGGGACGTTGTGGTTGCCGACTATATGAATCGTCTGGATACCCTGGCCCAAACATTGATGGCCGAAGTTAACAATCTCCATCAAAGCGGCTTCGCGCTGGACCAATCAGCGGGTGAAGTGTTTTTTGACGGAACCGGTACGGCAGGGGACATTGAAGTCAATGCCAATATCGTCGGAAACATTAATTTGATTGCCGCGGCATCCGATCCGCTGACCGTTCCCGGTGACAGCCGCAATGCCATTGCAATCGCCGAATTACAAAATCAGCTGGTGATGAGCGGAAATACCGCCACTTTTAATGAGTATTATCGTACCCTGGTGAGTGATGTCGGTAATGAAGTTTTAAAATCGGATTCCTATTATGCCCATCAATCCGAAATGGTGGCCTATCTGGATAATTACCGCGAATCGGTTTCGGGGGTGTCGCTGGATGAAGAGATGATCAATTTGATCAAATTTCAAAACGCGTATGCGGCCGCCGCTAAACTGGTCAGTATGGCAGACGAATTGCTTCAGACCGTTATACAGATGGTCTAAGGAGCCGAATATCGTTTGGAGAATGTTAACATGCAGCCTTCAATAGGAGGGGGATCATGCGAGTAACCAACAATACCATGATACATTCAATTGTGCGCTATTTGACCCGCCAGAACGAAGCGCTCTTTGATAGACAAAATATCATCGCATCCGGCAAAAAAATCACCACACCTTCGGATGATCCCCTCGGCATGGGCAAGGTGTTGGATTATCGTCAGACCATTGCTTCAATCGAACAATATCAGACCAATATCCAGTATGGGAAAACGCGCCTCGATGTCAGCGAAACCAACCTGGAACTGGTTGATGAGTTCGTGCGGTATTTTAGATCAATTGCGCGAACCGAGGTTGACGGAACAACCGAAAGCCGTCTGGCGGCGGCTGAAACCCTTAAAAATATTTTTGACCAGATACTCGATCTGGCCAACTCAAAACTTAACGATAACTATTTGTTCTCCGGCTATCAAATCAAAACAGCCCCTTTCTCACGTGATGATTCTCAGGCCACTACATTTGATAAATTCACCGTCTCCTACAACGGTGATACCGGAGATGCGCAGTTTATCGTTGCCGATGGCACGACGGTCACCATGGATGCAGACGGCCAGCGCATTTTTCATGATGCCGCCTCCGGCGGCATCAATGTTTTCGATGTTATGAGAGATTTGATAGTGGGCCTGGAAAATGATGATACGGTGGCGATTTCCACTCAGAGCGACCTGATTGATCAGGGCCGAACCCAAATAAAAAATGTTCGAAGTGCCAATGCCCCGATTTTATATCAGCTCCTCGCCTCTGAAAACCACTGGCAGCATTACAAACCCAAAATCGAGGATCTGTTGGGTAAGGAAGAAGATGCGGACGTCACCCGGGCGGTGATAGAGTTGCAAAGCCTGGAGCTTGCGTATCAAAGCACCCTTGCTACCGCGGCCAGGATCATTCAACCGGGGCTCATCAGTTTTCTAGAGTAAAAAATGAAAAAAATACTGCTTATAATCGGCGCTGTCGCTTTACTCGTTTTGATTCTCACACACCCCATTTCCGGTCTGAACAGCGAAAGTATTGTGCGGTTAAAAGAGGCCGGTGTCAGCGACGGAACCATCCAGGTCATAATCAGAGAAAAAGTCGTTGAAACCTCAGCCTTCAGCGTCCAGGAAATTATTGATATGAAAAGGGCCGGTCTCAGTGAAAAGACCATTCAGATGGTTGTTCGAGAAGGTTCTTTTCTCAAGGATACGGCTCCTGTCATTTATGGAAAGGACGTTCGATCTATTGAATTTACCACTGCCCAGGATATCATCGAACTCAAAAAGGCCGGGATCAGTGATGAGGTCATCCAGGCGATTATTTATGTTGTCGGTGACAGCACCGATTCCCAGCGACAGGACGCATGGGAGCTACTCCGGAACATGGAAATTCGAGTCGATCTGCGGGATGGGGACGAATAATTTCATTTGCGGATTTTGGATTGCGGATTGAAATGTCAGTTGGGTCGCACTTTTTAAATCCGCAATCCGCAATCCGCATTCCGAAATCTTACCTGATGCGCATAGACTGCCACAAGTGTATTCATTATTATGTAACCTGGGATTCGAGTTTCCCACACGGCTGCCGGGCGATGGGGTTTAAAAGTCGGCGGTATCCGAGCGATGAAGTTCGCCATATTATGACAGGCAAAGTCTGCCTGCTCTTTAGCGAAAAGAAAATGAACACGCCCACCGAGTGAAAATATCGGCGGAAAAGCCGGCCGGTTGGTTCTAAATCCAGTCCCTAATCGCTACTGCTCATCATCCGTACAGACCTCCTCCTTAGCCAATTCAATTCCCGGGACGCGTTGATGCAAATGTGCTTTCAGATCATTGGCGACCAGATCGGTTGCCTCTTTAAGCAAAGATGGGAAAATCTCCTGGTATCCGCTTGAGCGCAGTTGCTCCCGGAGCTGTTCACGGTAATTCTTTTTTCCCTGCTCTACGGTGGCGCGCAGCATGTGATACAGATCCATTGTATCGATGTCTTCCGGCAGGGAAAATTGACCGACGATGGCGGTTGCCCGACGGGCGATATGCTGCAAATAATTTTCGTTTTCCAAAGGCAGGTCGGTGTCGAGACTATCATGAAATTCTACGGCTTCACAAATTTCTACCGGAACGTTGAAACGCTGCAACACGATGGCGCCGATTTTGGCATGGCTGATGCCAAGAATTCTTTGCTCGGCTTTGCAGGTCGGCAATCCCTCTGTTTTCTTTAAGGATACGATTTGCCTGTGCTCATCTCTAAAATATACGGCAATGACCAATTTTCCGATATTTTGAAGTGTCGCCACGGTGAAAAGATCATCCAGCTGCTTGAAGGTCAGTATTTCGCCAATCACCTTGGCCACCACCGCACAGAACTGGGCCTGCTTTAGAAATTTTTCAAAATCAAAATCTTTCATCCGCCGGGTAAAATGGTCCATCAATATCGATGTGACGAGAATATCTTTCATTTTATCGTAGCCCAGCAGCTGCACCGCATAATTTATGGACCGAACTTCGCGGCCGCCATAGTAGGCCGAGTTGGCAATGTTTAAAAAGCGTGCCGCCAGGCTCGGAGATAATTTTTCAACTATCTTTTCAAAATTGCTGGTTGGATTGTTGAGCAGGGTGATGATTCCGACCACTTCCGAATCGATCAGCGGGAGTGTGTTGATTTTGGTTTTAATTCTTTCAATGGTTTCCTGTGTTGTCATAAAAAGTTCCTCCCCTTGGAAGGTATACCTGTAAGTATTCCTGCCTCGGCAGGTAGCTGTGCTCGATACGGTGAGCTGCGCCGGAAAATAAACGCGTTATCAAGAGATATTATTAATAATAGCAGCAATAGGCATGCCAAATTAAAGAATATTGCTTCCGATTGCACCTCGACTCGGTAATCCAGGGAAAACCGAGCCGGATGGGCGAGAAAACATTGATTTTTCGCTCGTGAAACGCAAAATCACCTGATATTGATAGGTTTTTTGACAACACCTTGACATGTTTTGCCAAAAAGTTGTCGAGCCAAGAAAAAACCCTGTTAGGGGGGGGTGCCTAACAGGGTTCGTCGGAGGTGGGAATGAAGGAAAGGAGGAAACTTCATTCCATTGGCTATTTATCTATGCAACTATTGTGCCATTTGAATATATGCGAATATCGTTTTGTTCATGGGATGGCCGGAATATGGATGATACCATTATTAAACTGTATTTACAGCTACTTGAATGATAATTAAAAATGCGGCCGAACCTTAATGCCGGTTTCATCGCTTTTGTCCCTGGAGGACAAATCAGGCAATATTTGGTCAATTATCTGGCGGCTAGGCAAAAACTTTACACTATTTAGCGCCTTTCAACCATTTGATTATTTGTTTGGGAATAAAAATATATTAAATGATATAAATAGGTTAAAATATATAAAGCGGTCTATGAACCATCTTAATGATGATTGCCAACTGGAAATCAGGTTAACCGTTTGTGTTTTTTGGGCAAATTATTGATCAATTGCAAATTGCAAACAAACAATTTGCATTTTGCGAATTTCTGGCGAAAGACCGGATTTTATCGAATAATTTGGTCAAGTTTTTGAGCAATAGACCGATACTATTATATATATTTTTGCCCGAGGAGCTTGGTCATCGGATGAATGAAAATCGTGAAAACCTGTCGGTTACCCAGGCGGCGGCCCTGTGCGGTGTGGGGCGCACCACCGTTGGTTATTGGATTCGCTCAAAAAAACTTCGTGCCAGCCGGACCGGAAAAAAATATCAGATTCCGGTGCAGGAGTTGCTCTATTTTTTAAAGGCCGAGGGACAGGAGATACCGGTGCAGTTGAAAAAGCAGAATTTAAACCGACCTGTTTTTCACACGTTCCAGAATTGCTGGCATTATTATCAGGAGGACCCTCACGGTCTGAACTGTCCGCAATGTATTGCCTTTAAAAATAAACTTCAAGTCTGCTTCAGCGCGCGCAACAGCGGCACACTCACTTGTTCGGGGCATTGCGAGACCTGCGGTTATTATCAGGATACCTACTATCCGCGGCTTCAGTTTATCCATCAATTCGATACACCTGCGGCCGTAGTCAAAGATCTTTGCTTCTGGGCGGGAAACCTGGAGATGGCCAAGCTTTGCGAAATCGATGAAATGGGCCTGGTTGGAATGGGTATCGAACAGGTCGTGCATCCCCGTTCACTGGAATGTGTGATTTCCGGTGCCAAGAAAAAGGCGCTGGGAGATCCGGAAATTCCAACCGAGGGTACGATTTATATCAAAAACAGACAAATAGAACAGCTAAGAGTAAAATTGTCCGTCTTTTTATTGAAAGAACCCCGAGGTTCATTTCTCATATTGGCCCAGCCCGAATCAAACGGTCAGCCATGGATGTAGCAGGTCCCGATTAAGCCCGAAAATTTTCATGCTGAGGTATATTTTGCCGTCTACCATCATGATGTTTGCAAAATGACAATGGCATTGAATTTATTATTAGACATAATTACAAATAGATACATAAAGTATAAGCTGATAGAAGATTTTGCATGATTTTTGCAATAATTTTTGCGAATAGACAATCCATCTCCAGTCGAATGGCGCGATTATGGCGCTTCTAACAATAAAGATGCAACTTTAATCAGTCAAAACCAAGGATGTGAACGATGAAAATTTATGGTAATGATGGAATTATAAAAGAAAATTATCCGCAGGACACCCAAAAGAATGAAAAGACGCCGGATGCGGATTTTCAGAATATTCTTAAGGAGTCTGTCGAAAACTCAGCGAAAAATCCACCGAAAATTCAGTCCTCTACTTTAATGGATCCGGTATCGGCGATTCGTTTCGATCCGCTAGCCCCTCAGGATAAAACCATAACAATTGAGCGCGTTCATAACCTATTAAATTTACTTGATAAATATCGCAAACAGCTCAGCGATCCCCATGTCACCTTAAGAACGCTCGAACCGTTGATGAACACGATTGCGAAAGAAAAGGATCAGTTGTCCGGTTTACTGGAATCTTTGCCCAACGCGGACGGGCTCAAACAGATACTCAATCAAACCCTGATTACCGCATCCTTGGAGTTCATTAAATTTAACCGGGGCGATTATATCACTTCATGACATCGTTTCCGTCAGCAGCGATGCGGGAATCCGGTGACCATCAAAATCCGCATCTCAAACCAATTCAAACCTATATTGCCCGGTTACCCAGCCTTTCGACGACGGCTCTCAAGGTTCTAGAGACCTGTAACGATCCCCAAGCATCTCCCAATGACCTGAATCGTATGATTTCGTTGGACCTGGTGCTGACCGGTCAAGTTCTGAAACTCATTAATTCAGCCTATTATTCACTTCCCCAGCCCATCTCATCACTCACCCGCGCCATTATCATGCTGGGTATCAACACCGTAAAAAATCTGGTGCTGAGTTTTGCCATCCTCCAGCAGATGCGCCATCAACGTAAGGTTGCGAACCTGTGTGCTGATGACTTTTGGGCGCATTCACTCAGTGTCGGCGTTACGGCCAAATGTCTTGCCGAAGCAAAGGGCGTTTCCCTTACCCACCAGGAAGAATATTTTGTTTGTGGGCTTCTGCACGATCTGGGCAAAATTCCGCTGAGCGACCTGTTTCCGGAGAAATGCATTCAGGCGTTAGACACGGCCGAACGCTCCGAGCGAGCACTGTTTCATGCCGAGGCAATGGTCTTTGGTATCGATCATGCCGCTGTTGGAGGGATGATTGCAGAAAAATGGCAGTTGAGCCCGGCACTGATTCAGGCGCTTTCTTTTCATCATCAGCCGGAAGAAGCCCATGAAAGGCATCAACAGATTGTATTTATTGTTGCGCTGGCGGATATTTTCGCCCAGCTGCTGCAGATGGGGTCCAGCAGCGAAACATTCGCCAACAATGCCCTTTGCAGGTATTTACTCGAACGGGTGGAGGTGGATTGGTCTTTTCTCTATGACTTACGGGATATGGTTTTAAGCGAAATCAAAAAGGCCGAAATATTTCTGGAAATTACAGAATAAGGGTTGGCATGATGAAAATAAAATTTTGGGGCGTAAGAGGATCCATTCCAAGTCCGGGCCCCGATTTCGTAAAATATGGCGGCAACACCCTTTGTGTGGAGCTGCATTTGAAGGATTTGCCGCGCCTGATCATCATCGACGCCGGCTCAGGATTGCGCTTGCTGGGTGATCAATTGATGGGCCGGCCGATTTCAGCGCAGCCCCTCAAGATCGATATTTTTTTAACGCACACACATCTGGATCATATTCTCGGGTTTCCTTTTTTTGCTCCTATATTTCAACCCGGCACCCGGCTAACGATCCATGGCCCGGTTACCTGTGAGGAAGATTCTCTGGAAGAGGTTCTCGGCGGGCAGTTATCTTACCGTTACTTTCCGGTCCGCCAGGCAGAACTTGCTGCGAACATCGCCTATATCAACCTGAAAGAGGGGTGTTTTGATCTCGGCGACGGCATCCGGCTGACCACAAAATATTTAAATCATCCCCTTTTATGTCTGGGTTTTCGTTTTGAATATGGAGGAAAAATATGTTGTACGGCCTATGACACGGAACCCTTTCAAAACCTTTTCGTTACCGAACCGGACGATCCCGCTTTTGATGCCATCATGGCGCATGAAGGCAAAGCGGCCGCTCGCGATGGAAATCGCAGCGTAGAGGAATTTTTTGCCAAGGCGGACCTGTTAATTCACGATGCCCAGTATACCCAGCAAGAATATAACCTTTCCAGACGAGGCTGGGGACATTCACCCTTGGAGCACGCTATCAAATCAGCCAGGCGGGCACAGGTAAGACGCCTGGCCCTTTTCCACCACGATCCGATGCGCACGGATGCTCAGTTAGATGACCTGGCCAAAATACACTGTAATTCTCAGGATAAGGATTCTACCGAAGTTTTTTTCGCACGTGAGGGCATGCAGGTGGAGTTGTAGGGTGTTTCAAGTGAGCTAAAGTGATCTAAGTAAAGTGCCTAAAGTTGAACAGGGATTTTTCTCAATTTTAACACTCGGCACTTTAGTCACTCTTCAGATATCCAACGGTAATCTTTTCCGCAAATGCTGTCTTTGTAATCGATAAATCTGGTCGGTGAGCAACCCTTCCTGGTGTATGTCAATTTTAGAAAACTCAAGCGCCATCTCGTAATAGGTTGCATCCGGGTTTTTTTTTGTTCTTCTTATCTTTGCAGTTTTAATCTTTATGGGTTGTTGGCAGATTTCCACCGGAAAAACCAATTCAACATCTTTTAATTCCCCGATATCAGGGAAAGGCGGTTCCTTGTAGACATGGCTGGCGGTTTGTACCATGGCCGCAAGCGTACCGCCGATGCTGATATCAATAACTTCAAATTCGTATCGCACACTGTCTATCGTGAAGCATAGCCGTGTGCCATCAGGCGCGTTGATCCTGAAAAGTTTTCTGCGTTGCTCGCGCGCTATAGATTCGGGCAGTTTAATTATTATGCGGTTATCGATTATTTCTCCACCAATGGTGTTAAAGGCGTATCTGATATTATCGTTGCCGGTAAATTCAAAACGGATACGCCAGCTGTCAATATCTGCGGCGGCTTCTCTAAATCCTTCAGGCGTTTCAATGATAAAGCAGGGGCCGGTTTTTTGATCGGTCAGTGCAGTTACGATGGTCGGGTATTGAAAATCGGTATCGAGTAGAATGAGTTTAAGAAGGGTCTTGCGCTGCAGCAATACTTTGAATAATCTGGCGACCCCATCTCCACTAATTTTTTCGGTTTCCGCCATAGGTGCTTCGCCGCACTCCGGGCTATAAACGTGTTACGCTATCGGCATATGCCGGATCCTGCAGCAGTTTTTTTGCAAAGTTCAGGTACTTGCCGGTTATGGCGCGCACCGCCAGCTGCAGCGCATAGGGTTTAATGGGCTTTTCCAGGAGATAATTTACCCTCGAGGCCAGACACATATTGACGACATCATCGCTGGCATTTCCACTGATAATGATTGCATCTTCATGGGCTGTAGGGAACTTTTTTTCGATGGCGTCCAG